>OGMH01000963.1_pt1 | contig 11136 bp, 8 predicted proteins | sample 1573191 | NCBI WGS metagenome assembly OGMH01 (sample SAMEA2581978, study PRJEB24529) | metagenome | biome: Human gut stool | place: China | collected 2011 | reverse complement strand
TGCCTGCCCCGGCGCGGCATTGCTGTTATGCGGAGGTTTGAAACAAACATGGAGACGACAACGCTGCATCCGGTCGTGATGAAGCTCAATTTTCCCTTTATCACCCGCAAGCCTTCCTTCTGCGGGCGCACCCTCATCGAGGGCCACAACACCGAACTGCTGCACCGGTATGTGCTGGCCATGGCGCTGGAGCTCAAGGCCAACGCCGCCGACCTGGCCGACTGCGAGGTGCAGGCCATCCGTCTGGGCGGTGGCTCGGCTTCCATTACCAACGGCAGCGATATCGACCACCTGCTGCGGCTCATCCGCAACTGTTACCATGTGGCCGAGAACGCGCCTGTCACCATGCGCACCTGCCCGGCGGACATCAATGGTGCCAACATGCCCTTCTACAACCGCTCCCACCTCATCCGCTACGATCTGGAGCTGTACTCGCTGGAGCCGCTGGATTTCTGCACGCTGGACACCCTCAACTATTCCGAGCAGATGCCCTACATCACCCACGGTTTCCTGCGGGCCGACCGCCGCGACAGCATGGGCTTTGTGCTGCTGTACGGCAAAAAGACGGTGTCCCGCTGGGGCTTCCGCCACTCGGTGCTGGAGGTGACGCGCCGGCCGGTGTGTCATGTGCTGCTGCAGCGCTGCGCCGGAGCGGATATGCTGGACGACGCGGCAGCCCAGGCCCAGCTGGACGAGGCAGCCCAGCTGCTTACCGAGGCGGGCTTTGTGCAGTACCTGCCCCGGCGTTGGGCAAAGCCCGGCTGTGAGGACAAATTCTGGCAGGGCGCGGCCAACGGTATGGATGTGCTGGCCTTCGGCCTGTCGGCCTACACCCGGCTGGACGGCATGATCACCACCAATACCTCCGACCTGAACACCTATCTGGCCCACAGCGCAGACTACGAACAGATCACTGTGTCCACGGTGCCGGTGCAGACGGCAGAATGAACAAAGGCAGCCCTTCCCGTGCGGAGGGGCTGCCTTTGTTTTTGATTCGCGGATCCTGTCTGGATAAAATGTGCAGGGACCCTTACAGTTTCTGCCGTGCGGCGATCTGGCTGGCCGTGGGGGGCGTGTCGCCCTGGGCGGCCTTTTCCAGCGCACCGATGCGGCGGTCCAGATCGCGGATGCGCTGGGCCACCACATCCGGCAGATCCTGCTGGTCCAGGTCGTCGGCGGGGTTCACGGCCTTGTTGTTGATGCGCACCACCTCGGCGGGCACGCCCACGGCCGTGCAGTTGGCGGGCAGGTTGCACAGCACCACGCTGCCCGCGCCGATGCGGGCGTTGTCGCCGATGTACACCGGGCCCAGCACCTTGGTGCCCGCGCCGATGAGCACGTTGTTGCCCAGGGTGGGGTGGCGCTTGCCGGTGTCCTTGCCGGTGCCGCCCAGCGTGACGCCGTGGTAGATGGTGCAGTTGTCACCGATCTCGGTCGTCTCGCCGAAGACGATGCCCATGCCGTGGTCGATGAACAGGCACCTGCCGATCCGGGCACCGGGGTGGATCTCGATGCCGGTCTTATGCCGGCCGCGCTGGCTGACCCATCGCGCCAGAAAAAAGTGCCCGCGCTCATACAGCCAGTGCGCGATGCGGTGATAGACCAGAATGTGAAAGCCGGGGTACAGCAGAATGACCTCCAGCACGCTGCGCGCGGCGGGGTCCTTGCGCTGGATGTTCCGTGCGTCCTCCAATAAACCCATGTGGGGAACCCTCCCTTTTCCAATGCCGCCCGCGGCGGCTTTCTCGTTTGAGTATTATGATAACACATCTGAACTTTAATGTACAGCATTTTGCTAGGGATTGCGGCCTCAGATTTCCGGTTCGGAGGGGGGATTTTGGTTTTTCGGTAGAGTAGCTAAAATTTGCTGAGTTCGGCCCGAAACCTTTTTACAAAGAAAAAAGCCCGGAAGCATTGACACATTTCGCGCTTCTATGCTAAAATATAACGAAACAAATGCACGAACAAAGGAGACGCCGACATGCTGTCAAAAATGAACGCAAAACTGGAAAATCAGTTTGCTGCCTTTTTTGCAGTGGGTTCCGTGTTTCCTTTTTTGCGTGATTCGAACTTTTCCATTTGAGGAAAAGTTCTTTTTTTTGCCCAATCGAGCGCACACCAAAAACAGGGAGGTATCGTACCATGCTGCTTGTAAACGCTGTCAACACGGAAGGACGCCCCGTGGAGCTGTTCGTCAGGGACGGAAAGATCGCGGCGGTCGGCCAGGATCTGGAGGCTCTGGCCGGGGAGAACGAGGTCGTTCTGGATGCCGGGGGGCTTACCGTGCTGCCCGCCTTCGTCGATCTGCACTGCCACTGGCGCACACCGGGCTTTGAATATAAGGAGGACATCGAGACGGGCAGCCGTGCGGCGGCTGCGGGCGGCTACACCTTCGTCAACCTGATGCCCAACACCAAGCCCGTCTGCTCTTCGGCTGCGCAGGCCGCAATGGTGGAGCAGAAGGCCGCAGAGGTGGGCCTGTGCGATGTGAACCAGACCGTCTCCATCACCGAGAACTTTGATGGCAAGACGCTGGACCACCTCAAGACCCTGCCCGCCAGCGTCCGGTTCATCACCGAGGACGGCCACGGTGTGCAGGACAACGCCACCATGGCGCGGGCCTTCGCCATCTGCACCCAGCGGGACATCACCGTGATGAGCCACGCCGAGGATATGGAGATCAGCCCCTGGGACTACCGCCTGGCCGAGGATATCGAGACGGTGCGCAACTGCTGGCTGAGCGAGTATTACCAGACCCGGCTCCACATGTGCCATGTGTCCACCCGCGGTGCCATCGAGGCCATCCAGATGGCCAAGCTGCGCGGGGCCCCCGTCACCTGCGAGGTGACCCCGCACCACCTGTGGTTCACCAATGATACCTGCGATTACCGGGTCAACCCGCCCATCCGCACCGCCGACGACGTGCAGGCACTGGTGGACGGCATCCGCAGCGGCATCGTGGACGCCATTGCCACCGACCACGCGCCCCACTCCGAGGAGGACAAGCTCAAGGGCATGGCCGGTATGGTGGGCAGCGAGACGGCCTTCGGCGTCTGCTACACCAAGCTCTGCAAGGAGGAGGGCCTGCCGCTGGAACTGCTGGTCCACCTGATGAGCACCCGCCCGGCAGAGATCCTGGGTCTGGCCAAGGGCCAGCTGGAACCCGGCTACGACGCCGACTTCGTGCTGGTGGATCTGGATACCCCCTATACGGTGGACAAGGACAAGCTCCACTCCAAATCCCACAACTGCCCCTTTGATGGCGCACAGCTCTACGGCAGGGTCTTTGCCACCGTCAAGGGCGGCGAGCTGACCTATCAGGCAGAAGCGTAAAAATAGAATCTCAAAACAGCATTCGCTGTTTTGAGATTCGCCTACATACATAAGAGTAAGAGAGCAACGGAGGAACCAACTATGACGAACATGGACAAACTGTACGAAGCTGTTGAGGCACGCGGCCCGGTCTGCGTCGGCCTGGATACCGACTTCAGCTATCTGCCCGCGGACTTTGTGGACAGCACCCTGTCCAAGGGCGAGAACATCGTCCGCTTCAACAAACAGCTCATCGAAGCCACCAAGGCGGTCGCCGGCTGCTACAAAGTCCAGATCGCGTACTACGAGGCGCTGGGTCTGGACGGCATGAAAGCCTATGCCGACACCCTGAAGGCCGTCCGTGAGGCAGGCGTGCCCGTCATCGCTGACATCAAGCGCGGCGACATCGCCAAGACTGCTGAGATGTACGCCATGGGCCACTTCACCGGCGACTTTGAGGCCGACTTTGTCACCCTGGCCCCCTACATGGGTCTGGATTCCATCAGCCCCTATCTGCCCTACGCCGAAAAGCAGGGCAAGGGCATGTTCGTGCTCTGCCGCACCTCCAACGGCGGCGCCAAGGACTTCGAGTATGAGAAGCTGGCCGACGGCCGCCACGTCTACGACCTGGTGGGCGACAAGCTGAACGCGCTGGGCAAGGACTACATGGGCGAGCACGGCTACTCCTCCATCGGTCTGGTCATCGGCGGCACCCACATCGAGGAGGCCACCGAGATCCGCGCCAAGTATCAGGACAGCTTCTTCCTCATCCCCGGCTACGGCGCACAGGGCGGCAAGGCCGAGGACATCGCCCAGTACCTCACCAAGGGCAACGGCGGCGTGGTCAACTCCAGCCGCGGCATCCTGCTGGCCTACAAGAAGCAGCCGGGCGTAGCCTTCGACGAGGCCGCTTACAACGAGTGTGTGAACATGAAGGAGGCCATTGCCCATGCGTGCAGCCTGCTGTGAAGCCACCGTCCTGCGCAATGAGGTCATTGCCCCGGACATCCGTCTGCTGACCGTGGTCTGGCCCGACCGGGACCACGCCCCCCACGCAGGCCAGTTCTTCACCCTGCGTGCCTGGGGCGCAGATGAAGCTCCCTTCCTGTCCCGGCCCATCAGCGTCCACAAGTGGGATGCCGAGACCCAGACCGTTGAGTTCCTGTACGCCGTCGTGGGCGAGGGGACCCGCAAGCTGACTGCCCTGAAAAAGGGTGACAGCTTCCAGCTCACCGGCCCCATGGGCAACGGCTTTGATGTGCCGGACATCCTGAGCAAGTACAAAAAGATCGCTGTGGTGGGCGGCGGCATCGGCACCGCGCCGATGTATCAGGTCACCCGCGAACTGGCCGCAGCAGGCGTCCGGCCAGATGTCTTCTTCGGCTTCCGGGATGCGCCCTACTGCATGGAGGAATACCGCTCCATCGCCAACCTCGTCAAGGTGTCCACCGACACCGGCGCGGTGGGTTTCCATGGTTTCGTCACCCAGCTGTATGACCCGGCGGATTACGATGTGGTGCTGGTGTGCGGCCCCACGGTCATGATGCGGAATGCCGCCCGCCTCTGCGCGGAGAAGGGGACCCCCTGCTTCGTCAGTCTGGAAAAGAAGATGGCCTGCGGCATCGGGGCCTGCCTCGGCTGCACCTGTGAGACCAGGGGCGGCGAAGGCAAGAGCGTGTGCAAGAATGGCCCGGTCTTTGATGCAACGGAGGTGTTCTTCTGATGGCAGATCTGAAAACGAACCTGTTGGGCTTTGTGATGAACAGCCCCATCATCGGTGCATCCGGCACCGTGGGTTACGGTGTGGAGTACGAGGAACTGGCCGACTTTACCAAGATCGGCGGCATCTCCGGCAAGGGCCTGACCCTGCACGGCCAGTACGGCAACAAGGGCGAGCGCCTGTGGGAGACCCCCTCCGGCCTCATCAACAGCATCGGCCTGCAGAACCCCGGCGTCCAGCACTTCATCGACGTGGAGCTGAACGAGATGCTGGAGCTGCGGCAGAAATACGGCACGGTGGTCATCGCGAACCTCGGCGGCCACAGCGAGGAAGAGTACGTCGAGGGCGCTGCGATGCTGAGCGACAGCGCCGTGGACATCGTGGAGCTGAACATCTCCTGCCCCAACGTCAAGGTGGGCGGCATGGCCTACGGTGTCAAGGCCGAGGCTGCCGGTGCGGTGGTGCGCATGGTGCGCGACGCCTGCAAAAAGCCCCTGATGGTCAAGCTGAGCCCGCAGGCCGAGAACATCCCCGAGATGTGCAAGGCCGTGGAAGCCGCCGGTGCGGACGCCATCAGCCTGACCAACACCTTCCAGGCCTGCGCCATTGATCTGGAAAAGCGCCGCCCGGTGTTCAACAACATCTTTGCGGGCCTGTCCGGCCCGGCGGTGCGGCCCATCGCCCTGCGCATGGTGTGGCAGGCCGTGGGTGCCGTGAACATCCCGGTGGTGGGCCTGGGCGGCATTGCCACCGGCCGCGACGCCCTGGAGTTCATCATGGCCGGTGCCACGGCGGTGCAGGTGGGTGCGGCAAACTTTGCCAACCCCCGCGCCATGGAGACCATCGCCGAGGAGATGGCCGCCTGGATGGACAAGAACGGCGTCAAGACGCTGGACGAGATCCGCGGCTGCGCCCGCAGCAATGGATAAAACTTGGAATTAACCACATAAAAATGCAAATATTCACAAGAAACAGAAAATCGGTGAATAAATTTGCGTTTCCATAAAAAGCGTGGTACAATACTGCGTGATCGTACGAAAAACATGAACTGAAACAAAGAGAGGGAGAAGTACAATGAGTGAAGCACTTGAGATCCTGAAGAGCTGTGACGCATTCCTGGAGGGCCATTTCCTGCTCTCCTCCGGCCGCCATTCCAGCGCCTACTGCCAGATGGCCTATCTGCAGCAGTATCCCGACCGCTGCGCCGAGGCCATGAAGGCCGTGGCCGACAAGGTCAAGGAGCTGGATGTGGATGTCATCGTCGGCCCGGCCATGGGCGGCATCGTCTACGCTTACGAGCTGGCCCGCCAGACCGGCAAGCGCGCCATCTTCACCGAGCGCGTTGACAATGTGATGACCCTGAAGCGCTTTGCCATCCATCCGGGTGAGAAGTGCCTCATCGCGGAGGACGTTGTGACCACCGGCATCTCCTCTCTGGAGACCAAGCGCGTCATCGAGGAGAACGGCGGCATCTGCCTGGGCATCACCTGCGTGGTGGACCGCACCAAGCCCGAGGCTCCGTCTCCCATCCCCATCGTGGCCAGCGCTCTCAAGCTGGACCTGCCCAACTACGCCCCCGAGGAGTGCCCCATCTGCAAGGAGGGCAAGCTGCCGCTGGTGCACCTGGGCAGCCGCAAGATGAAGCAGGAAGCAAAGCAGACCCTGTAATGTGTTGAAACGAGGAAAACTATGAACGCATATCTTCTTTTGGCAAATGGCATGGTCTTTGCCGGCCAGTCGGTGGGCGCCGAGGGCGTCACCGTGGGCGAGGTCGTCTTTGCCACCGGCATGGTGGGCTTTCAGGAGACCCTGACCGACCCCAGCTACTACGGCCAGATCATCACCCAGACCTACCCCCTCATCGGCAACTACGGCATGAATAAGGACGACATGGAGTCGGATAAGATCTGGGCCAAGGGTTATATCGTCCGCGAGGCCTGCCAGACCCCGTCCAACTGGCGCTGTGAGGAGACGCTGGACAGCTTTTTGAAGAAAAACAACACCATCGGCATCGAGGGCATCGACACCCGCCACCTGACCCGCATCATCCGGGAGAGCGGCGTGATGAACGGCGCCATCCTGACCACCTTTGACCCCGCGGACCCGGCCAACAAAGCCGAGACGGACAAGCTGCTGGAGACCATCCGCGCCTATGCCGTGACCGACGCGGTCAAGAACGTCACCTGCGCAGCGCCCGAAGTCTTCAACGAGAAGGGCGAGACCCACATCGTGCTGATGCACTACGGCTGCAAGCGCAACATCGTGCGGTGCCTGGTCAAGCGCGGCTGCAAGGTCACGGTCATGCCGGCCTTCGCCACCGCCGAGGAAGTGGCCGCTCTGAATCCGGACGGCATCATGCTGTCCAATGGTCCCGGAGACCCCGCCGAGCCGGTGGAGGTCATCGAGAACCTCAAGCACATCTTTGAGCTGAATATCCCCACCTTCGGCATCTGCCTCGGCCACCAGCTCTCCGCTCTGGCCGCCGGTGCCAAGACCATGAAGCTCAAGTACGGCCACCGCGGTGCCAACCAGCCCGTCACCGACTTTGAGTCCGGCCGCACCTTCATCACCAGCCAGAACCACGGCTATGCAGTCGTGGGCGATGAGCTGCCCGCCGAGATGGGCGAGGTGGCACAGGTGAACGCCAACGACGGCACCTGCGAGGGCATCAAGTACAAGAAGTGGAACTGCTTCACCGTCCAGTTCCACCCCGAAGCCAACGGCGGCCCCAAGGACACCGAGTTCCTGTTCGACCGCTTCCTGAACAACGTCAAAGCAGCAAAGAAGGAGGCACGCTGAAATGCCTAAGGACCCCAGAATCAAAAAAGTGCTGGTCATCGGCTCCGGCCCCATCATCATCGGTCAGGCTGCTGAATTCGACTACTCCGGCACCCAGGCGTGCCGCGCCCTGAAAGCAGAGGGCATCGAGACCGTTCTGCTCAACTCCAACCCCGCTACCATCATGACCGACCCCGACGTGGCCGACCATGTCTACATCGAGCCGATGACCCTCGAAGTCGTGGAGCGGATCCTGGAGATCGAAAAGCCCGACTCCGTGCTGCCCAACCTGGGCGGCCAGATGGGCCTGAACCTTTCCATGGAGCTGGCCCGTTCCGGTTATCTGGACCGCACCGGCATCCGCCTGCTGGCCTGCAAGCCGGAGACCATCGACCGCGCCGAGGACCGCGAGCTGTTCAAGGAGACGATGGAAAAGCTGCACCAGCCCATCATCCCCTCGGAGGTCGTTGAGACGCTGCAGGACGCACTGGCCTGCGCCGACCGCATCGGCTACCCGGTCATCGTCCGCCCCGCCTTCACCATGGGCGGCACCGGCGGCGGCATCTGCGAGACCCGCGAAAAGCTCATCGAGATCGGCACCAACGGCCTGCGTCTTTCCCCCATCCATCAGATCCTGGTGGAAAAGTGCATCGCCGGCTGGAAAGAGATCGAGTATGAGGTCATGCGCGACCACAAGGGCAACGTCATCACCGTCTGCAACATGGAAAACCTGGACCCCGTCGGCATCCACACCGGCGACTCGGTGGTCGTGGCCCCCTCCCAGACCCTGACCGACCACGAGTACCAGATGCTCCGCACCGCTGCGCTGGACATCATCACCGAGCTGGGCATCGAGGGCGGCTGCAACTGCCAGTTCGCCCTCAAGCCGGACAGCTACGATTACGCGGTCATCGAGGTCAACCCCCGTGTGTCCCGTTCGTCTGCACTGGCTTCCAAGGCCACCGGCTATCCCATCGCCAAGGTGGCCACCAAGATCGCCATCGGCTATACGCTGGACGAGATCACCAACGACGTCACCGGCAAGACCTGCGCCTGCTTCGAGCCTGCGCTGGACTACATCGTGGTCAAGTACCCGAAGTGGCCCTTTGATAAGTTCGTCTACGCCGACAAGTCTCTGGGCACCCAGATGATGGCCACCGGCGAGGTGATGAGCATCGGCAACAGCTTCGAGGCTGCCATGATGAAGGCCGTCTCCTCCATCGAGCTGGGCATGGACACCCTGACCCACAAGCCCTTTGAGAAGCTGACCGATGACGAGATCGTGGCCCACATGCATGTGCAGGACGCCGAGCGCGTGTTCTGCGTGTACGAGGCCCTCAAGCGCGGCATCGACCACCAGACCATCTGGAACATCACCAAGATCGACTGGTGGTTCCTGGACAAGATGCAGCATCTGGCAGACCTCGAAAAGAGTCTGGCCAAGTGCGAGGGCGTCCTGAGCGTGGCCCAGTATAAGGAAGCCAAGAAGTACGGCTTCCAGGATAAGACCATCAAGCGTCTGGCCCAGGTGGACAAGCTCCCCGTGGAGAACTACCGCGCCGGCTTCAAGATGGTGGACACCTGCGCTGCCGAGTTCTCGGCCAACACCCCCTACTTCTACTCCACCTACGACGGCGACAACGAAGCCGCCGAGTTCATCGCGGAGAAGGAGGCCAAGGCCGCCGAGAAGGGCGAGCCCAAGAAAAAGAAAGTCCTCGTCTTCGGTTCCGGCCCCATCCGCATCGGTCAGGGCATCGAGTTCGACTACTGCTCGGTGCACTGTGTGTGGACCCTGAAGAAGCACGGCTGCGAAGCCATCCTGGTCAACAACAACCCCGAGACCGTCTCCACCGACTTTGACACCGGCGACCGTCTGTACTTTGACCCGCTGAACCCGGAGAGCGTGGACAACATCATTGCCACCGAGAAGCCGGATGCCTGCGTGGTGCAGTTCGGCGGCCAGACCGCCATCAAGCTGGCCAAGCACATGGACGAGATCGGCCTGCCCATCCTGGGCACCCCGGCGGACGCCATCGACGAGGCCGAGGACCGCGAGCGCTTCGACGAGCTGCTGGAGCGCTGCGGCATCCCCCGCGCCCCCGGCCGCACCGTCTTCAACCTGGAAGAGGCTCTGGCGGCTGCCGACGAGATCGGCCTGCCCGTCCTGATGCGCCCCTCCTACGTGCTGGGTGGCCAGAACATGATCGTCGCCTACACCAAGGCCGACGTCATCGAGTACATGGGCGTCATCACCGAGCACGTCGATATGGACCACCCCGTCCTGCTGGATAAGTACATCATGGGTACCGAGTGCGAGGTGGACGCCATCTGCGACGGCGAGAACTTCCTCATCCCCGGCATCATGGAGCAGGTGGAGCGCACCGGTGTGCACTCCGGCGACTCCATCTGCGTCTACCCGGCCCAGCATCTGACCCAGGCCGAGATCGACACCATGGTCGATTATACCGGCCGCTTTGCCCGCGAGCTGCACGTCACCGGTCTGGTGAACGTCCAGTACGCGGTCTCCAACGGCAAGGTCTATGTCATCGAGGTCAACCCCCGCTCTTCCCGTACTGTGCCGTACATTTCCAAGGTCACCGGTGTGCCCATGGTCGATCTGGCTGTCCGCTGCTGCCTGGGCGAGAAGCTCACCGACATGGGCTACGGCACCGGCCTGCACCCCAACGCCCCCTATGTGGCCGTCAAGGTGCCTGTCTTCAGCTTCGAGAAGCTCCACGGCGTCGATACCCAGTTCGGCCCGGAGATGAAGTCCACCGGCGAGGTGCTGGGCATCGCGCCCAACTTCCACGACGCCCTGCTCAAGGGCCTGATCGGTGCGGGCTACACCTTCAAGACGCCCGGCCCCGCTTCCTGCTGCATCTTCACCGTGAAGGACAGCGACAAGCCGGAGTTCGTGGACATCGCCTGGAAGCTCAAGAGCATGGGCTACAAGCTCTATGGCACCTCCGGCACCTGCGCCTGGCTCAACAAGCACATGGTCCCCTGCAACGAAGTGCGCAACATGTCCGGCGAGTCGCCCAACATCGTGGACCTGCTCCAGAGCGGTCTGGTGGACTATGTCTTCTCCACCAGCGCCAAGGGCCGCGACCCCAAGCGCGACTCCGTCCGCCTGCGCCGCAAGGCCGTGGAGCTGAGCATCCCCTGCATCACCGCCGTGGATACCGCCAATGCGCTGGTCGACTGTCTGCGCAGCGACCACAGCATGAAGGACATCCCGCTGGTGGATATTGCAACGCTGTATCATAAAAAATAATCCCGCCCTATTACTTCGTGCGCAAAAATATACCGTTTGTGCGCAGCCCCTC
>OGMH01000952.1_pt1 | contig 11223 bp, 11 predicted proteins | sample 1573191 | NCBI WGS metagenome assembly OGMH01 (sample SAMEA2581978, study PRJEB24529) | metagenome | biome: Human gut stool | place: China | collected 2011 | reverse complement strand
AACTCATAACTCAATGAAATACGTTCGTATACTTTGTGCCGTAGCTTTGGTTTTTGCATTGTGCTCGGCTTTTACAATGAAAGATAAGGAAAAGGCTGTATATGCTTTTGGTGTGGCGGCTTCTTTCAATGACTCCATCGTATATTATACAGACATCCAGGTATTGGACAGCGTAGAGCTGGATAAGAATGGATTCTTGCCCAAGCGTGATTTATACACTTACCAGCTCAAGAACTATCTGGAGTACAATCTGAAGAAGCCGGACTATACTTGTATGATTTATTTCTCTGAAAACAGGAAAAAGTTGGAAAAAGAGGCTGTAAAGGTAAAAGGTAAGTATAAGAAGAGTAAGAATATGGTTTTGCAGGTGGTGAAGCCTGAAGCTTTCACATTTACAAAACCGCAGGAATAATTTAGGGAATATACATATGATGAAATCCAGACTCTTTCTACTATTGTGGATGTGCTGCTCGGTTTTACTGACAGCATGCGAAAACGAGGATCCCATACCGAAACCTCCAAAGACTTTTCCTCTTATATGCAAAGAATACTCCGACCACCGTTCCTGCTATTCCCGAAATCAAATCTGCCGTTGAATAGATTATTGCCGGAAATGTCATCGCACCAAGCACCGCATACGGCACATACGCAAGAAATGATTTGATAAATCTGTTCTCAATCTTTCCCGTAAAAACCGTGAGCGGAATTGCCCTTATAAGATATGTAACCCCTGCCATCACTATAAGATATATAAAAAATGTCTGTGTGTTCATTTATTTTCCTCATTTCTCCACATACTTTTATGGATATAAAATCATTTTTCGTTTTCAACATTACTTCTTCACAAATCTTTACTAAATATATCAGAGATTTAATTTCCTTCCTCCTCATCAATCGGATAAAGCCACGCACCGACTGCCGATGCAGCTACCGCACATATTATTATAACAAAGCCTGACGAAACTTTATTTAACACTGGAACCCATCTGAACATACAGCTTAATACCACGGCAATTATTATTACTTTCAGAAAACGGCTGTCGTCCCTTGCCGCCGGAAGAATTATTGCAAGAAACATTCCATATATTGCAATACCCAGTGCGTCACTTATAACTGCCGGAAGTATGCCGCCAAGAAGTGCACCAAACGCTGTTCCCGCTATCCAGCCGATGTATGAAACCGATATAATCCCAAGCATATAATATTTACTTACGGTCTTGTTTCTGCTGACTGAAACCGCAAATATCTCGTCCGTCACGCAAAAACTTACTGCCATTCGTGTCGGCTTTTTAAAGGTGTCATCCACCTTTTGTGCAAGTGACAATGACATAAGTGCATATCGTATATTTATAACAAGCTGCGTAAGTGCCATCTCGACAAGACCGCCACACGCAGCCATTATCTCAACACCGGCAAACTGTCCCGCCGATGTTACATTTGCAACCGATATAAGTATCGCCTGCCACGGTGTAAGCCCTGCCGAAACTGCCATTATTCCAAATGCAAAACTCACCGACAGATAACCAAGTGCTATCGGTATTCCGTCCTGTACTCCTCTTTTTATATCTTTCTTTTTATCTGATGCTTCATTTTCCATTTTTTCCTCATTTCCATATAGATACATCACTTTGTAAAACTTGTTTCCTGATATATCCAAACAATGTATTTATACGATTTTTCTTTTATATTTTCAGCCGTTTTCGCATAACGGTTTTTGTCATATCTGATTAAAAATCTTATATTTTATAACCGCAAATGCTTCTCTCACAAAACTGTTGGGTATCGTAATCGGCTTAGTCTTTGCACTTGCACCGCTCACATCTGTGTAACCAATCTTTTTTGCTATGCATTTTGCCCTGTAAATATGAAAATCATTGCTGACAATAACAGTCTTTTTTTCTTTGCTGCCGATAAGCTCAGCCGAAAATTTCAGATTTTCATTTGTATTTTTTGACCGGTCCTCAAGTATTATCCTGTCACTTTTAATTCCGTTTTGGACAAGATAATCAGACATTGCTTTAGCCTCCGTTATTTCCTCGCCTTTACCCTGACCACCCGAAACAACAACCTTTGTCCCCTCATTTTCATTAAGATAATCAAGTGCCACATCAAGACGGTATTTGAGGTTTAAAGTAACTCTTGTCCCATTCACCCTCGCACCGAGAACCACTATATAATCCGCATTTTTCTCCGGTTTCTGAACCGCATTTTTAATTATAGCACTTTCTGCAACACCGAAAGCACCTAGAAATAATATCACACATACAATCAATGCCACTGACACCGCCTTAGGCAGATGCAGTCTGCCGTTGTGACACATCCTCGAAGCTGTTCCAGCCGCCGAAAGCACCACGCCGAGAAGCAGCCAGAAATATGTAAATGAATTATTCAAACCGATAATGAACGCATAAGCTCCAAAATACACCACGGATGCAATCCCAAGCACCCATAATACAAAAGCTAAAACCATAAAAAACTCCATTCCTGCCCGCTTTTCAGGGCATCTCAAATTTGTGCGTAAACACGAATCCTGCGTGTAAAAATGTCAAGCGGCTATTCGCAATCCGCTTTGCTACCTGATAGTTTTAAACTGTACGACCGCATACGCTTTGCCATCTTCATCATCAAGCGAAACAAAAGTCTCATTTTCCTGCTCACATATCACCGGAACAATAACATCACCAAGAAGTGCCTGTTTCTTATACTCGACACGGAGTTCTTTAACAGACTTAAGTTCAATCTGGTTCATCGCCATCCTCACATACTGTCCGTTATTTACATGGTGGTTTGTGTCAAGCTGTGACTCCTGCACCACAAACTTCCTGCCTTTCACACCGCCCTCCGGCACTTTAATCTTTCTCGGTGCATAATCCATTTCAAGCGGCTCATGTGTACCATAGACATCCCCTATCTCAGGCGTAACTATCATAGGTCTGTTTTTCTTCAAATCCATAAGCACCCAGAGTGAATTTGCAATAGCAACCCTGCTGCCATCCTCCTTTGTAATAAGAAAATTTCTGTGACCGAACATCTTTTCATATCCAAATGACTGCGTACCAATTATAATATTTTCGCCCATCCTCGGATATTCATCAATAACTATCTGCCATGAATTAAGAATCCACGCAATCTGCCTTTCCTTATGAAAATCAAGACCGACTCCCAAATCCTCGGACTGAAAATTCGTGCAGTCCTGCATATAATTTATAATACCGTCAAGCGTAAGCCTTGCGTCACTGTCAACCTCACTATATCTTACTCTGCTGTTAAAAGTGTACATATCATTCCAATCCTTTCTGTCAAATCATATCGTTTTATAAACATCTTTACTATTATACTCCTTATGACACAAATTTTCATTTACTTTTTCATGACATTCCAAAATTCATTCCTCTATAGCACCATGCCGCCCTGCTGCCTGCTTACAGCACTGTTAGCTGCTGACACCGGCATATCACCGCCATAACCAAACCTCCATAATCTTTTAATATTTTCTTGAAATAAACTCATATGCCTCATCAGAATTGCGAAATATTTTCACCTTTTCGCCATAAGAATTTAACTCCTTAAACAAATCCTTTTTCATATCATCAAATTCCAACACCCACTTAATATTATACCTCAAAAAATTCAAAGTCGGCTTTGTATTATAGTGTTCTTTCCCTATTCTTTGTTTTATCCACCGTTTGAATACCCGAAACAATCTTACAGAAGTTTTTTCGTCCAAAACAATAATATAATCACAAATTTCAAAGCTTTCCTTAAGGCACTTTCTTGGACTTCCCTCTACTATCCAATCATCACCACTGATAATCTTTTGAAAATACAAATCTCGTTCTTTGGGTGTCCGTTTTCTGTCTCCATCCGGAGTCCTGTCCCAGACAATATTGTCCTTTTCATAATACGGCACATTATATTTCTGTGATATTTTTCCTGCCAATGTTGTTTTTCCACTTGCCACTGAACCTATAATATCTATTTTCATTATAACAGTACCACCTTTCCAAAATCACCCGCCATTGTATTACAATTTTTTTAACCCATTTATAAACTCAGGCAATACCGTCTGGTCTGCATCAAATTCAAATTCCAAAGAATGTGTCATATGGACGCCATATATTTTCCCTTTTACAGCAAAATGACCGCAAGCATCCATTTCAAAAGATATTTTGCTCCCATAACTTATATCTTTAAATTCTAATTTATCACACTTGAATTGATAAAACAGTTCCATTTGCCTGACAAACTGTTCCCACTTACTGCGTTCACATTCATAATCAGCCAGTCCCGAAAAATCATTTGCATTTGCATACCTGTGACTTGAAACATCTGCCCTCTTTGCAATCACTGTCGCAGGAACATTTATTAAAGGGGAGTGACTATTTCTATTCCATTGCACTACACCTTTCACCACGACATAGCCTATCACTCCAAAAAAGCACACAAAAAACAACACGACCAAAATATCAAATGATGTGTCAAACATCGCATCAGATTCATAAAACATACCTAATATCTCTTCTCCCCAATTAATTCTATATTATTCTCATAATAACATTACGTCTAACTATATGCAACAAAATAACCCCTTTCAATCGTATATTCCCCAAAATCAATCCAACTGATAATGTAACAGTTCAGCTTTCCATTTCCTACATTCATAAACCTGCCAACCGCTGCCATGTCATTTTTTGTTCATTTCTCCAATAAACAGGAAAACAGTGGCTATAATGTTTAGCAAGTGGCATTTTCAAACTCGCCGGCACTTATGCACCGTATTTTGGTGCATTAGTACCGCTGCGTGTTTGTATAGCGCAAGCGTGCCACCTAAGAACATATATAGCCCCTGTTTTCCGTTATTCCTACTACTTAACTGTTACATATATTGCGACATATAAAGCTCATAATAAGCCCCTTTATTTTCAAGAAGTTCATCATGACTTCCAGCCTCCACGATGCCGCCCTTATCTATATACATGATAGTGTCGGCATTTTTTATAGTGGAAAGTCTGTGTGCTATGATAAATGAAGTTCTTCCTTTAAGAAGATTGTTAAGACCTTCCTGAAGTACGATTTCCGTTTCCGTATCAATACTTGAAGTAGCTTCGTCAAGTATAAGAATTGCGGGGTCTGCAAGCAATGCCCTCGCAAATGAGATAAGCTGTCTCTGTCCAACTGAGAGTCTGCTTCCTCTCTCATTTACCTGAGTATTATAACCGTCCTCCATCTCCATAATAAAATCATGAGCACATACTGTCTTTGCTGCTTTTATTACTTCTTCATCCGTTGCAGTCTTATTTCCGTACCTTATGTTATCCATAATAGTTCCCGAAAATATAAAACTGTCCTGCATCATCACACCCATCTGTGTTCTGAGCGAATGTATTTTTACCTTTGATATGTCAATTCCATCAATAAGAACTTTTCCGCTGTCAACATTGTAAAAACGGCTCAAAAGATTTACGATTGTTGTCTTTCCTGCTCCCGTTGGTCCGACTATCGCTATCGTCTGTCCCTGTTTCACATCAAAACTTACATTTTTAAGAATAGGTACTCCATCCTCATAGCTAAATTTTACATTTTCAAATGATACATCACCTTTTATCGGAGGCATATCCGTTGCGTCAGGTGCATCCTTAACTTCCACCGGCTCATCTATTGTCTCAAATATTCTTTCAAGATATGAGATTGCAGTTAAAAGACTGTTATAAAAACTTGCGATAGTATTTATAGGTGCCCAAAATCTGCTTATATAAGCTGTAAATGCGATAAGTACACCGACTGTAACTCCTGACTGTCCGCCGTTTATAATACACGAAACACCAACTACATATATAAATGATGTTGTTATCGTTGATATAAGGTCAACCATAGGACCCATAGCAAAGTTATAATATACCGCCTTAAGCCATGCATTTCTGTAGGACATACTGAGGTCATTAAATATGTCCATATTTTTTTCTTCTCTTACAAAAGCCTGTGTAACCCTGATTCCGTTAATACTCTCTGCTATGTAAGCATTTAAGTTTGACTGCTTGTTGCTCTGAACCTGCCATGCATGGCTCTGTCTCCGTTTCAAAAACACTACATATATGACAAGCACCGGAAGTCCGCAGAGACATATAAGTGTAAGTTTAGGACTCATTGCAAACATAAATATCAATATAAATATAAGATTGCAAAGGTCGGTTATCGTATTTATAATACCGTTTGAAAGAAGGTCACTAAGGTTGTTTACATAATTTACTACCCTTACCTGAATTTTTCCGTGCGGTCTTTCATCATAATAACTAAAAGGAAGTTCCTGAAGATGTTTAAAAATATCTTCTCTTATTGTATGTATTATGTCCTGACCGACTTTAGTTGTCACATCTATCTTTATCCTTGTGCTTATTACCGAATAGAGAACGATAACACCGGCAAGTGCCGTGAGCATCACGATTGATTTTATATCTTTATCAGGTATATACTTATCCATTTCAATCTGCAAAAACTTCGGAAGAAACATTCCAAGTCCCGATGAGGAAAGCATAAGCACAAGCACAAAAAGCATTTTTCCTTTATAAGGCCTGATATAATCAACAAGTCTTTTAAGCTGCTTAATATCAAATTTCTGCTCTACTACTTCGTCAACATCGTATTTATTTCTAGCCATCTATTTCACCCCCTGTTCTCTCATTTTAGCTGCCATTGGATACTGGTGGTAATAAACCGTCGCATAATATCCGTTTTTTGCAACAAGCTCCTCATGTGTTCCCTGCTCAATAATCCTGCCCTGGTCAAGCACGAGTATCTTATCCGCATCTTTAATAGAAGAAATTCTGTATGCGATTATAAATGTCGTGCAGGCATGATTTATATTTTCAAGCTGTCTCTGAATATAACTCTCCGTTTCCATGTCAACAGCCGATGTTGTATCGTCAAGAATAAGGATTGACGGATCTTTAAGTAATGCTCTTGCAAGCGAAATTCTCTGCTTCTGACCGCCTGAAAGACCTACTCCACGCTCACCTACGATAGTGTCGTATCCGTCAGGAAGATTTTTAATAAATAAATTTGCATCCGCCATCTTTGCAACACGCTTTACATCCTCAAAGGTGCAATCCGGTCTTCCGTATGCGATATTTCCCTCGATTGTATCTGAAAAGAGAAATACATCCTGCATCGCAATACCGATATTTTCCCTGAGTTCATACATATCCATGTCTTTAACATCTACACCATCAACATAGACACTTCCCTCTGTCGCATCAAAGAAACGGCACAAAAGGTTCATCACCGTAGACTTTCCTGCACCTGTAGTTCCTATTATTCCGACAGTTTCACCTTTCTTAACATCAAAATTTATATCGTGAAGAATGTCCTCATCATCTGCCTGATACGAAACATGCTCAAATTTGACATTTCCATCAAGTTTCTTGCGGTGTATAGGATTAAGCGGCTTCTTAACATCCGGCTCAGCGATATATGTATTGTAGATTTTTTCAACAGAAGTCGTAAATCTCTGCATATCATTGATAAGCCAGCCCGCCATACGAAGCGGCATTGTGAGCATCCAGAGATAACCATTCACTGCAACAAGGTCACCCATTGTCATCTGACCGTTCACAACCATAATACCGCCGACAAGCATAAGTACCAATGTAAGAATATTTGAGAAAAGTTCAAACAGCGGCACATATTTTTTCCAAACATTTGCCGCACCAAGCTCAGAATCCCTGTACTTATCATTCTCAACGGCAAACTTTTCCATCTCATAATCTTCTTTTGCAAAAGCCTTAACAACCCTGTTTCCACTTACATTTTCCTGAACAAAAGTATTAAGACTTGAAAACGCATTACGGCAGTTTCTAAAAGCAGGCTTAACACTCTTTGCCTGAAAATATGTGGTAAGTGCCGTAAGCGGGAGCACGAGCACCATGCAGAGAGCCATTTTCAGATTTGTCGCAAAAATCATGATAAGAGCTATCACAAAATACAAGACATATTCATATGTAACATATATTACATACGCAACAAAATGTCTGATAGCATCCATATCACCGGTCTGGCGGCTCATCAGGTCACCTGTTCTGTTCTTGTTGTAAAAAGCAAAATCCTCCTGAAGAAGTTTTCTGTAAACAGTGTCACGCATACTGTAAAGAACATTCTGCGAACTCGTCTCAAAAAGCACCTGCGAAAAAAATCTGCATATTCCTCTTATTATAATAGTAACAATAAGCACGATAATAAGATTTTTAAGCATACCGTACTGTTCATGCTGAATAACTCTGTCAACGATAAGTTTTGAAACATACGGACTCACCAAAGCACAAGCCGCAACAATAGTAGTCAGCACAATGCCCCAAAACATACGCCAGCGGTATTTCTTCAGAAACGAATAAAACCATTTCATCGGTGTCATTTTTCTTGTCCTCCTTTTTTTGTTCATGTACTCTTTTTCTTCTGTTTTTCGTAATTGTTAATGTTTACACCTAGTGTGCTGACCTATTCATATTTAGCTAAATAACAACATGCCAGTACACTAGTGTATTGCCAACTCTGTCATTTGCACATAGCTTTATATCTAATATCAAGTTTGCCGGTAAACAATAACTTACGAAAGTTTCTACAGTATAGCACAGCAGACATATAGATAATATAATAAACATATAAAAAAATTGTATAAACCTATCATATATCAAAATCATATAATACTATTTTAAGCCGCAAAGATACTATTTTGCTTTATTTTTTGCTATCTTTATCACAAACTTATATTATTGAAAAAATCGTTTATATGTTATATAATATCTGCAAACAAAATCAGTGCAAACTAACATTTTCACACCTCATTATTTTTAGTATTATGATGCACGGAGCAACAACATATAGAAATATTTTCCCCAAAATCATATCACTTTTGATAAAACTGCATAACACCAAAGAACGGAGAACCACTATGGAAAAAAACATTAAAAATCTTTATGAATACTGCGATGGACTTAACTCACCTATAGAGGCATTTTTGCACACCTCGATACCGGACAACTTCCCAATCCTCCCACACTGGCACTATTTTTTTGAAATTATCCATATATTAAACGGAAATGTAGAAGTTACCTGCAATGAAAATGTTTATAATCTTACTCCGGGCGACATTATTATCTTTTGTCCGAAACATATACATTCAATTTATGAAACGCCGGACGAAGCCATATCTGCGTGCACCGAAGCCAGTACCCCAACAACTGACACAGATATTTTAACTTCCGGTAATTTATTTGCAAACAGTCTTTCCGGCAATGAATATGCGTCAAACAATAATATTTCCATCGCCAAAAACGGTCTTTCCTTAAGTAAAAAAGCCTGTTTAAGCCCGCTTTCAACCGATGAAATACATCCTAAGATTGACAAAAAACACGGTTCTATCCAGCCTGTTCCCGAAAAAACAATATTATCTAAAAACTGTAATATACGCTATCAGGTATTAAAATTTGACCTTAACTTTCTTCATATATCAGGCAACTACAAATCAAGATTTTTAAATATGATGAATGTTGCTTATGAACAAAATCCGGAAAATATATTTTTTTCAAAAGAGGATTTAAAAAACTATCAGATTTACGAACTCTTTGAACAATGCATTGAAGAAATAAAAACAAGACAATATGGATACGATACACTCATCGGCACAAATATCGCAAAACTCCTTACATATCTGAGCCGTATATGGATATCAAAAGGCATAGCTGTAGACGAGAAAATACTCTGTGCATCAGCCCCCGACAATCCATTTGACAATATCACGGAATATATTGACCGACATTACAATGAGCAGCTTCAAGTAAAAGAACTAGCCAAAATGTGTAATATGAGTTACTCAAACTTTGCCCGTTCATTCAAGCAGCTTTACAACCAGTCATGCAAAGAATATATAGAATTTATACGGCTTAACCGTGTAGCAGACCTGCTTATATATACCGACCTTGACTTAAATTATATAAGTCAGGAAACCGGATTTTCAGATTGCAGCCATCTGATACGCTCGTTTAAACAGTGGAAAGGAATGACCCCTAAGATCTGGAGGAGAGAATATGGAAATTCATGAGAGATTATGATATACTTGTCTAGTTAGTTGTCCCACCTATACCTAATAACAGGCATAGGTGTTTAAATGAATAAATCATATCTTTTTGCCTATGCCACATTATATCATATGCAAAAAGGTTATGCAATATACATATACCAGAAACGAGGCACATTATGAACTACTTAAAAAATTTTTACGGTCATCTCAGTACAATTCTACACCACAAAAATCTTGTAAGACATTACTGCTTTAAAGCAGGTCTTTACAAGCAAGGGATCATGCACGACTGGTCTAAATATAATCCGATAGAATTTTTTGCAGGTGTAAAATATTATCAGGGTGGCAAAAGAAGCCCAAACTTTGCTGAAAAAGAAGATAAAAAATATTCTTCCGCATGGCTTCACCACAAAGGACGCAACAAACATCATTTTGAATACTGGATAGATTTTGCAATAAACCCAAGAGAGGGTCTTGTCGGTATGCCTATGCCTACAAGATATGTACTCGAAATGTTCTGTGACAGGATTTCCGCAAGTAAAAACTACAATCGTGACACCTATAATGATTCTTTCCCATTGGCTTACTATAACAAAAATAAAGATTATTATGTAATGCATCCTGACACACGGGAATTGCTCGAAAAACTGCTGACTCTGCTTGCTGATGAGGGCGAAGAAGCAACTTTTAAGTACATTAGGGAAAATATCGACTGGAAGAAATCGAATAAATATTGAAATTAAAACAGTAAAAATGAGAAATATTTTTTGAAGAAAAGTAAAAATATTAAAAGTAAAAAATTAAAATTTAGAAAAAATCGGGGAATAAGAATTTATTAGTTAAAGGTGGATATGTTGTTATCCACCTTATAAGCAAAAATCAAAGCATAAAATCTGTCATGTCGTTATCTTTACCCCAAAAATCTTTTTCAAGCCATTTTTCCTGTCTGCTTTTAAAGACAATAACCGAGTCAAGATTTTTATCTATATGAGGTTTTAATTCATTTTGCATTTTCGTTAATTGAACTTTTGAAATCTCACCTTCAAATACCGAATTTTGTATATGTGACAGATATTTTTTACATATCTTAAAAACAGACCTCCATCTTTTTGCCCCTTTATCTTCTAGACTTATATCATATACCAAAACTACAT
>OGMH01000950.1_pt1 | contig 11251 bp, 7 predicted proteins | sample 1573191 | NCBI WGS metagenome assembly OGMH01 (sample SAMEA2581978, study PRJEB24529) | metagenome | biome: Human gut stool | place: China | collected 2011 | reverse complement strand
TTCAGCAATAAAACAACGAAAAATAAAGAAAAACAGCTTGAAAATGTCGAGGTTGAAGAAGCCAAAAACATGATAAAACAGGAAATAGATAGCATGATAGAGGAAGGAGAAATATAAAATGTGAAAAATACATTTTTCACATACAAGAGTTGTGTCTGCGCACACTTGACACAAACTTGGGATGCACAAAATAAGTGTGCAGAAAAGAGGATAAAATGCAGGTTATATTATTAGAAGATGTAAAATCTCTTGGAAAAAAAGGCGAGATTGTTAAGGTAAATGACGGTTACGCAAGAAACTTTATATTAAAGAAAAAGCTAGGTGTTGAAGCAACATCAAACAACTTAAATGAGCTTAAACTTCAGAAGAAAAATGAGGAAAGAATAGCAAAAGAAAAGCTTGATGCAGCGAAAGAATTTGCAAAAGAACTTGAAGAAAAACAGGTGACAGTTTCGATAAAGACAGGTTCGGGCGGAAGAAGCTTCGGTTCTGTTTCGACAAAGGAAATTGCGGCAGCAGCAAAGAGCCAGCTTGGTTACGAACTCGACAAAAAGAAGATGGAACTTGATGTACCTATCAAGAGTCCGGGAACTTTCAATGTAAAGATAAAGCTTCACCAGAAAGTAACGGCAGAACTTAAAGTTGTCGTAAAACAGGCTTAAGGGGTAAAAAATTGGAAGAAGAAGTTATAAAGAGACTGCCACCTCATAATGTGGAAGCGGAGAGAGCCGTTATCGGAGCCATGATGTTAAATGCGGATGCCATAATGGTATGTTCCGAGTTGTTGACATCGGATGAGTTTTACCAGCAGCAGTATGGCATTATATTTGATGCACTTGTGGAAATGTATAAAGACGGGGTCGGTGCAGACCTTGTCACATTGCAAAACAAGCTTCGTGAAAAGGAAGTTACACCGGAACTTTACAGTGTTGAGTATCTCGGAGAACTTTTGGCGAGTGTGCCGACATCGGCAAATGTAAAGTTTTATGCGGAGATAGTTCATGAGAAAGCAGTTTTAAGACGGCTTATAAGAGTCAGCGAGCAGGTCACAAAAGACTGTTACATGGACAGCCAGCCGTTAGAGGACATTTTGGAAGATACGGAAAAAAGTGTGTTTGATGTTATACAGCAGCGTGGCGGAAGTGAGTTTGAGCCGATAAGGGATGTTGTTTTAAGAACTCTTGACAGCATTGAAAAAGCAGCAAAACAGAAAGGAAACATAACAGGACTGGAGACAGGTTTCAGGGATCTTGATGCAAAAACAGCAGGCTTACAGAAGTCTGACCTTATACTTATAGCAGCAAGACCGGCTATGGGAAAGACGGCATTTGTCTTAAATATTGCAGAGTATGTTGCACTTCATAGTAACAGTACGATAGCACTTTTCAGCCTTGAGATGAGCAAGGAACAGCTTGTAAAGCGTATGCTTGCCATGAATTCAATGGTCGATTCGCAGAAAATCCGTACAGGTGACCTTGAAGATGATGACTGGGACAAGCTTGTCGGAAGTGTGCGTAAGATAGGTAATTCAAATCTTGTTATAGATGATACATCAGGTATCACAGCGTCAGAGCTTCGTTCAAAGTGCCGTAAGTTAAAGATAGAGCAGGGACTTGACCTTGTGATAATAGATTATCTCCAGCTAATGACAGGAGCGGGCAAGAGAAAAAGTGACAGCAGGCAGCAGGAAATATCAGATATTTCCCGTTCACTTAAGGTTATGGCAAGGGAACTTAATGTTCCAGTCATAGCATTGTCGCAGCTTTCACGAGCTGTTGAGTCAAGACCTGATAAACGCCCTATGCTGTCAGACTTGCGTGAATCAGGTGCGATAGAGCAGGATGCGGATATTGTAATGTTTATATACAGGGATGAATATTACAATCCCGATTCGGAAAAGAAAGGTGTGGCAGAGGTTATTGTGGCGAAACAGCGAAGCGGACCGACAGGACCGGTAGAGCTTGCATGGTTGTCGCAGTACACAAAATTTGGAAATCTGGAATACCAGAGGTAGACAATGGCTAACGGGACGCTCTGAATGAGGGAGATTATTCCAACTCATGGACGCTCTCGCTCGGAGAAATTCGTAGCGGCACATAAGCGTGCAAAATACGCCCGCTAAGTGCCGACGCATTTCAACGCCATTCGGTCAGAATAATTCTCCCTCATTCAGAGCTGTGCTATGGGAGAGTGTTCATTATGGTATGGAATTTACAGGGAATGGCTTTTTGTATTAAGGCTGCCATTGTATATTGGTATGCGTATATTAAGTAATGGAATTGTTATGAGCAAATTGTAAGTGTGAGCAACGGTAGATTTTTGAAACATGATTTATGTTTTATATAAGATTATGGCTTTTTAAATCGTAACAGATTATTTTGTTGATTATAGGAAATGATTAATTTAAAACTCAAGGGAATTTAATATAAATTGAAAAATTAACCTTGAAATGATTAGGGTTTATTTATATTATATAAGTGTGGGATTTGTTTTTCCACGCTTATAATAAATGAGATTTCTTTAAATGATAACAGGTGTTTTTACACAGAAATGGAGGACAGTGAGTAATGGGAACACAGGTAAAATTTGATTATTCATTAACAAATGGTATTGTGTCAGAGGACGAGATTAAGTCTATGGCAAAGATTGCAAAGGATGCAAAGGATGTACTTGTAAGCAAGTCAGGTGCAGGTAATGATTTTCTGGGATGGATTGATCTTCCGGTGGATTACGATAAGGAGGAGTTTGCACGCATTCAGAAAGCAGCAGAGAAGATTAAATCTGATTCAGAGGTTCTTCTCGTAATCGGTATCGGAGGTTCATATCTTGGAGCGAGAGCTGCAATCGAGTTTTTAAGACATGGTTTCTACAACAGCGTTTCTAAGGAAATACGCAAAACACCTGAGATTTATTATTGTGGAAACAGTCTTAGCGGAACATATCTTTCACAGCTTATTGAAGTTATCGGAGACAGAGATTTCTCTGTAAACATCATCAGCAAATCAGGAACAACAACAGAGCCTGCTGTTGCATTTAGAATTTTCAAGGAAATGCTTGAAAAGAAATACGGAAAAGAAGAAGCTGCCAAGAGAATTTATGCTACAACAGATAAGGCAAAGGGAGCACTTAAGAATCTTTCAACAGAAGAAGGATACGAGACATTCGTTGTACCTGATGATGTAGGAGGTCGTTTCTCCGTGCTTACAGCAGTAGGACTTCTTCCAATCGCAGTAAGCGGTGCAGATATTACAAAACTTATGGAGGGTGCTGCTTCTATGAGAGAAATCTGCTTAAATAAAGACTTTGATGAGAACGAGTCATTAAAATATGCGGCAGTCAGAAATATTCTTCTCCGCAAAGGAAAGAGTGTTGAAATTCTCGGAAACTATGAGCCGGCATTCCACTATGTAGCAGAGTGGTGGAAACAGCTCTTTGGTGAGAGTGAAGGAAAAGACCAGAAAGGTATCTTCCCGGCATCAGTTGACCTTACAACAGACCTTCATTCAATGGGACAGTTCATTCAGGACGGAAGCCGTATCATGTTTGAGACTATCATGGAGCTTGAAAAACCTTCATACGATATTACTATCCAGGAAGAAGCAGTTGACCTTGACGGACTCAATTATCTTGCAGGCAAGACACTTGATTTCATCAACAAGAGTGCGATGAAAGGAACACAGCTTGCACATACAGACGGTAATGTACCAAACCTTGTAGTAAAAGTGCCGGAGCAGAATGAGTTCTATCTCGGACAGCTTTTCTACTTCTATGAGTTTGCCTGCGGTGTCAGCGGATATATTCTCGGAGTAAATCCATTCAACCAGCCGGGTGTAGAAAGCTACAAGAAAAATATGTTTGCATTACTCGGAAAGCCTGGATTTGAGGCTCAGAGAGAAGAACTTATGAAACGTCTTTAATCTTTGAAGATAGAATTATATTTTAGAGGATTTATAAAAAGTAAAACGGAGCTGTTTTTGGAAAACAGCTCCGTTTTTTTAGTTCATATTGTATAGCTATTGGTTTTACAATGATTTTAATATCTGAAATATCATGCACAAATAACACTTCCTGTTTAACTATAGATTATGATTAGAATATCAAAAATATATAAAATGTCAATGATTTTAACTTGTAAGAAGTAACATTTCAGCCATGAAAAGTAAGTTTAGATTATGGAAAATATCGGCATATTTTGGTATAATTTAAGATAACTGGATTTTTAAAATGTCAACAAGCACTTGAGAGGGGAAAAGGAAATATGAAAAAAATTAGTATAAGGCAGTATATTGCCACACTTATCGTGTGTTTTCTGGCGATAGCAATATTATCTTTCTGCACGATACAGGCATTTTACAAAAAGTCGGTAAATGATACACTTTCACTTGGAGAGAGTGCATTGAAACAGCAGAAAGAACAGATGGATGCATATCTTTCAAGAGGAATGGATGCGGTCGAGGTTACAGCGATAAATATCGAGTATATGCTCAGGGAAAATTATAGTAATGACGATATACTCAGTTATCTTAAACAGGAGTCAAAGTATTACAAAGAGGATGTTGATGTAAATTTTACAGGAATTTATGGTGTTATTAATGATGAGTATCTCGATGGTATAGGATGGCAGCCGGAAAATGATTATGTGCCACAGGACAGAGAGTGGTACAAGGCAGCAGTTAGAGCAGATGGTGAGTCGACTTTTGTTCAGCCGTATCTTGATGCACAGACTAACACAATAATGGTTTCGATAAGCCGGCTTTTGGAGGATAAGAAAAGCGTTATATCTCTTGATATTGAACTTGGAACTTTGCAGCAGGAGACACAGGCTATAAAACTTAACGGACAGGGGTATGGTTTTGTGTGTGACCGTTCAGGGCTTGTGATAACACATTCAGATGAAAAAAATATCGGAAGTGATATATCAAAAGGAGAAATGGCTGCTTTATATAAGAAGATTGTCTCAAAAAAGAACCAGACATTTAGTTATAAAATGGGCAAAAAACATATAACCGTATTTTCGACTTCCGTTATGGACGAGTGGTATGCGGTCATGATAATAAATAATGATGTTCTTTATAAAAAAATAAGCAATCTTATTATATATGATGTGGGACTTAGTATTGTACTCTACATGATAATAGTTGTATTTTGCACAATGTCGATGCGCGTGACAAGACGCACTCTCAATGAACTTGATGAGACAAATGATGAATTGCAGGAGATAAATGATAGTGTGCTGCAGGCTTTGGCAAAAACAATTGATGCAAAGGACAAATACACTAAAGGGCACTCTGTCAGGGTTGCAAAGTACAGCAAAATGATAGCGGGAAGAATGGGAAAGACGAAAAAAGAGCAGGATGAGATATACAGAGTCGCACTTTTGCACGATATGGGAAAAATAAGAATACCCGATGCTATTATAAATAAGCCGGGAAAACTTACGGATCAGGAGTTTTCGATGATTAAACTCCATCCCGTGACAGGTTATCATATTTTGAAAGGAATACGCAGGATTAAGGATTTAGCCATAGGTGCAAAATATCATCATGAGCATTATGACGGAATGGGTTATCCGAGTGGTCTTAAAGGAAAAAATATTCCTGAGATAGCAAGAATAATAGCCGTTGCAGACAGTTATGATGCGATGGCATCAAACAGGAGTTACAGAAATGCACTTCCACAGGATGTAGTCAGAAGTGAGATAGAAAAGGGAAAAGGAACGCAGTTTGACCCTGATATAGCAGACATTATGCTTCAGATGATAGATGAGGACAAAGACTATGAGATGAAGCAGACGGATGAATTAAAAAGAACGATACTTGTGGTTGATGACCAGAAAATGAACCTTATGCTCGTAAAGGGAATATGCAAGGATGAACCTATGTATAACATACTTACGGCGGAGAGTGGAGAAGAAGCAATAGAGATACTGCAAGAAAATGAAATCGCTCTTTTACTGCTCGACATAGAAATGCCTGAGATGGATGGTTTTGAGACACTTGCAAAAATCCGTGAATTTTCAGATGTAAAAGTTGCATTTATAACTGCAACAAGAGATTATGATACGATAGAAAAGGCGAGAAAACTCGGTGTAGAAGATTATCTTACAAAACCGTTTCTGCCTGCCGTATTTTTGGAAACAATTCATGGTATTATCGATTAGATAATATGCTTGTAAAATTTATTATATGCTGTGTTATTTGCTATATTTTCATAATTTAATTTCGTATTATGATAGTATCGTAAAAAATATTTGTATTTAGATAAGGAAGGAGCAAATGATGAAGAAAAGATTTATTGCTGTCATTATGTCACTTGTTATGTGTGCCTCGCTTGTTTTACCGGTGGGATATGCTGATGTTAAAGCTGATGCCAAGTCGGCTGAGATTTTGGATACTGATGTGAGTGAGGCTTCTGACGGATGTACTCTGCTTGGTGTGTACGGTACTTATTACAGTCAGGCAATGGAGGCTCTCGATAAGCTTAACGAAATTCGTAAGGAGGCGTGCGAAGAGGGAGATGTACCTGACCCAAGAAATCCTGAGCGTATGCTTAACGCTGATGATTATGTGCCGTTGAAGTGGTCAGGAGATTTAGAAAGTGTGGCTAAGATAAGGGCTGTTGAAGCGGGAATAGCATATGCGTTTATGGATTCGGGGCATAACCGTCTCAACGATAAAAATACATTTTCCATAAGTTATAACGGGATTTCCGGAAGTGCTGAGGACCTTGCCTACAACGATACGACAGATATGGGTGAGGGTATCATGCAGTTTTATATGGAAAAACAGTATTGGGTAAAGGAAAATCCGACAGGTGAGGAGACAGGACATTATACAAGCATAATAAATCCTAAATATAAATATGTAGGCTGTGGAGATTTCTATTCAAAAGTTGGAAGATTTTCAAATACACTTGCAACGGAATTGTCGGAAAAAGAGGGACTTGATGAGTCTATGCTTAGAGCAAAGAAAGATGTAATGCAGAAAATAGAAGTTGCAGACCAGTACATAAAAGAGTACACAATAGAGGGCGATAGTGAGATAAATACCGATGCCACGGCGAATTATACGGTGAGGGTAAAAATTCAGAGAAACAATGCTGTGCGAAGTCTTTGGGCACTTGGGATTGACAGTTTTTCATCGTCGGACACAAGTATTGCAACAGTCACTGATGATGGTGTAGTGACTGCTATAAAAAACGGAACAGTTACGATAACTGCAAAATCGGGTGACAAAGTTGTTGCAACTAAAGATATAACAGTAAAATGCACACACAACAAAAAAATAAAGAATTATACACCTGCAACCTGTCAGACAGAGGGAAAGAAAACTTATTACTGTGACAAATGCGATTATACGGAGGAAAAGAATATTCCAAAGAAAGCACATGATTATGTTTACGGTGATGTGGAGTCGGACGGAAAAAGAACCGGAGTATGCTCGGTATGTGGTGACAGTGTGCATATAACACCGCCGTCATCATTTAATGTAAAGTGGAATAATGAGTCACATACGGAGAGAGGTTACAGCGAAACATTGCCGATGGATTTAAAAAGTGGCTCAAAAATATACTGCTGGCCTGAAAGTGTTTTGGATGACAGCGCTTATAATGATGTAGTGATAGAAACGGCAAACAGTAACATAGTGTCAGTTCCGGAGGAGATGACGGTCAATTCATCCATGAACCGACTTGAGATAAAAAAAGACGGAGTCTGTGGTATTAAGATTTATCCAAAATATAACAGCCGAATTGCAAAGAATTATATATTCAGGATAGGGGAAAAAGGAAGTCTTAACATAGCAGATGCGGATGTGACATTGTCGCAGTCACAGTACACATACAATGGTGGGGAATGTAAGCCGGATGTTACGGTTACGGTTGACGGAGATACCGTTCTTGAAAAAGATGTTGATTATACCATTAGCTATGAAAACAATAAAACAGCCGGAATTGCAAAAGCAGTGATAAACGGTAAAGGCATTTTTAAAGGCAGTGTAAATAAAGAATTTAGCATAGCAAAAGCAACTGATGAAGTACATACAAGTCAGGCAGTTACGGACAGTGCAAAAGCAGCAACCTGTATTGAAAACGGACTGACAGAGGGGTCACATTGCTCAGTCTGTGGAGAAGTCATAACTGCACAAAATGTGATTGAAAAAACAGGGCATAAATATGTTGACGGAAAATGCAATGTATGTGGCGACATAAGTTATATCGATGATTCAGGTATTCGTTATACATTTGATGAAGATATAAACGGAAACAAGACATTTAAAGCAGCTGCCGTTCCCGGAAAAACATTGACGGGAGAAGTTGAGATAAAAGAAGAAATGGCAATAGGTGATGTTAAATATCCGGTAGCATCCATAGAAACAGGGGCGTTTGAGGGACAAAGCCAGATTACAAAGATAATAGTTCCTGAAAAGATAGAGAAAATCGGAACAAAGGCATTTGCAGGCTGCAGCAGCCTTGTTGAGATAAACTTTTATCCTGAGACAGTCCCGGTAATAGAAGATAAACTTTTCGGAGATATGGATACATCAAAGATAACTGTCAACACATTAAGCAATGCTTTGGGATATTATGTTATCCGTGAAAAAGAAAATGTAACGGTGCAGCGTGGTTTAAAGAGCAGACATATTCATACAATGCAATATCATGAACCGGTATCGGCAACCTGTGAAAAAACAGGAACAGTGGCATACTACAGTTGCAGCGGATGTGGGAAACTGTATCGTGATGAACAGGGAATATCAGAGCTTAAAGAAAGTGCTCTTACAGTACCGGCATTGGGTCATGCATGGGAGAGTGATTACACAATAGATAAACCGGCAACAAAAAATACCGCAGGGGAAAAGTCAATCCATTGTATGAGATGTGATGCAAGGACTGATATTCAGACAATACCTGCAACAGGCGGCTCTGACGACCAAAACGGCAGTGACAGTAACAGCGGCAATAATAACAGCGGAACAAGTGGTGAAGATTCATCAGGCAGTAATACTTCCACGAAAAAGAAATATCCGAAAAAAGGCAAAAAAGTTACTGTTAAAGGAATCAGATATAAAGTAACAGGCGTGGTCGCAAAGACTAAGAAATTTGAGGTGTCATGCACGGGAAGTACATCAAAAAAGATAACAAAATTGTCAATACCTGAATATGTAATCATTTCGGGAATTAAATTTAAGGTGACAGCAATAGACAAAAAGGCTTTTTATAAGTACACGAAGTTAAAGACCGTCACAATAGGAAAAAATGTAAAAACTTTTGGAACACAGGCATTTGCAAAAAGCAGTAAAATAAGTAAGATTACGATAAAGACAACAAAACTTACAAAGAAAAGCGTAGGAAAAAATGTTTTTTCAGGAATAAAGAAAAAAGCAAAATTTACATATCCTAAGAGTAAAAAGGCGGTGTATAAAAAGATATTTAAGGCGTAGTGGAATTATTCAGGATATAATAAAGTCTAAAATTAAAGGACGGTGAGTTGATTGATGTTCAGCTTGCCGTTTTTTCTTGATACAGAATATCAAAAAGGTGAAATAATTAAAAAATGGGTGAAAATGGTAAATCCTATCCTGCCTGAACAGGAGGGGACAAACAGATATGACCTAACGGACAAGAATGGTGTGAAGATAATTCAGTCTATTATGAAAACTGCCGAGTCGGGCGGCGGATTTAATGAGTTTTATTTTACAAAATCTGACGGAAAAACAGTAGCACCAAAAGTTGCATATAGTAAGAAATTATCGTATGAAAAAATAAAACAACCGCCAGGTAGGATTTTTATTACTTGGCGGCTGGTTTTGCTCTTTTTTACTTTCAGCTTGCGGTTTAGAAGATTAGCGCAGCTTCCCGTTGTTTTTAAATTTCAAATTATAAGGCTTGCAGAAACGGTTCATCTTTGCAATAATACGCTTTTTAGCCGCACCCTTAGCCGGTGTAGGCTGATAATTGTTAATGCTGTTTGAAGATGAAACTTTGCAAGGAATAATCTTAATATCTTTAGTTTTCTTAAGTTTCTTGTTTTTAAAAGTAAAAGTCTGCTGGAAAATCATCGTATCTTTGTCGGCAGGATTTGTATTTCCGCCAAAACAGAAATTAGCAAGACTGTAAACGATATATGCACCTTTGTATTTCTCAATGCCCTGTAAAGTGTGAGGGTGGTGGCCGAGGACAAGATTTGCCCCTTTCTTAACTGCATAGTGTGCGATAGTTTTCTGAACATCATTGATAACACTTGTCTTTTCAATACCGGCGTGCATACTTACGACGATAAGGTCAGCTTTCTTCTTTTTCAGTTTTTTAATACCACTGTTTATAAAACGCTCGCTCGATGAAACACCATCAAGACCATTAACGGCAATCATGCCAATTTTCTTTCCATTAGTCTTATAAACGGAAACTTTACCATAAGAAGCATAAGGCATTTTATTTTTCTTAAAAACAGCAATAGTATCATTGTAACTGCCTTCGCCATAATCATGGCAATGATTATTTGCAAAAGAAACCGCATCGACATTGCCTTTCTGTAAAATCTTGAGATAAGCCGGATTGCCCTTAAAAGCAAAAGTTTTGTCTGCACGGGTATTTCTCTTAGTCAAAGTACCCTCAAAATTGACAAGCGTAAGGTTGTCTTTCTTAAAAATACTCTTTACATTCTTAAAAAAATAAGACGGGTCTTTTTTCTCATTGTACTTTGCATAGAAATTAACACCGGATGGCGATTTGTAGTCAGAACCAAGAGTGCAGTCACCGGCGGCACTGATAGTAATCTTAGTTATGTTGGATTTCTTTTTCTGTGGTTTTTTGGCAGCAACAGGTTTCTTTGTGGCAGCCGGCTTTTTAGTTGTTGCCGGTGTTTTAGTAGATGTCGGTTTCTTAGTTGCTGTCGGTGTGGCAGGCGGGGCTTCCGTAGTAGTTGTGTCTGTTGTAGGCATTGTGTCCTGAATGTTGATAGTTGTAGATTTTGCAGTCACATTTGTTGTTGTATTCGTGTCTACTGCCGTGGCGATGGATTGTGTTATGTTTGTACATAAAATTGTCGTAGTGGAAGAGTTATCGGTAACAGTAATTGTTTTTTGTGATGTAGTTTTCGCCGTGACAGACTGTGTGCTGAAAAAATCAGGTGTAAAAATGCCAGTGCATAAAACTGTTGTGGCAGCAGTTAGGGATATTGCCTTTTTTAATGTGTGGTTTGTATGTTTCTTTTTCAATTTATATTACCTCCTTTTATGGGAATTTTTACAAT
>OGMH01000949.1_pt1 | contig 11256 bp, 9 predicted proteins | sample 1573191 | NCBI WGS metagenome assembly OGMH01 (sample SAMEA2581978, study PRJEB24529) | metagenome | biome: Human gut stool | place: China | collected 2011 | reverse complement strand
AATAAATCAGGAGATTGATTTTATATTGGGTGATATATTCCTTGAAAAGCCTAAAATGATAGGTTTTTCATGTTATATATGGAATATTGACATTGTTGCCGGAATTTCTAAGGAAATCCACAAAATAATGCCGGATGTGCCTATATGGCTCGGAGGTCCGGAGGTTTCATATGACTGTGATATGCAGCTAAAAAAATATCCGTGGATAAAAGGCATAATAAGCGGCGAGGGTGAGGTGAGTTTTTACGAACTTATAAATCATTATCTTGCGGAAACGGTGGGAAATATTAAGGTTGGTTTAAATATACCGGGATTGTCTGATATTAAGGGAATAGTCTACAGGGAAGATGCGGTCGCATCCGGTGTAGATAATATAGTCACAAATCCTCCGAGGGAGAATATGTCTATGGATGATATTCCGTTTCCATATACAAAAGATGCAGGATTTGACATTGACACTCTTAAAAACAGAATAATCTATTATGAGACAAGCCGTGGGTGTCCTTATGGGTGCAGTTATTGTCTTTCTTCGGTAGATAAAAAGGTAAGGTTTAGGAGTATGGCACTTGTCGAAAACGAATTGCAATTTTTCCTCGATATGAAAGTGCCGCAGGTAAAATTTGTTGACAGGACATTTAATTGCAATCATGAACATACAATGGCAATATGGAAATATATTTATGAGCATGACAATGGAGTGACGAATTTTCATTTTGAACTGTCAGCAGATCTTCTCACGGATGAGGAGATAGAATATGTTAAAAATTTCAGACCGGGGCTTGTGCAGTTTGAAATAGGAGTGCAGACGGCTAACAGTGAGACATTAAAGGCAATTCATAGGAATCCTGATCTTACAGTCTTAAAACAGAAAGTTGCAAAGATAAGAAAACAGAGAAATATCCACCAGCATTTAGACCTTATAGTAGGTCTTCCGTATGAGGATTATGATTCTTTTAAAAATTCGTACAATGTTGTTTATGAGATGAAACCGGATCAGCTGCAGCTTGGATTTTTAAAGGTCTTAAAGGGTTCGCCGATATATTATGACAGAGAAAAATTTGCTATAGTATATCAGGACAGAGCACCGTATGAAGTTCTTTTTACCGACTGGGTATCGTATATGGATGTACTTAAATTAAAGCGTGTTGAGGATATGACGGAGCGTTATTACAACAGTATGCAGTTTGAGGCATCACTGCCGTATATTATTTCATTTTTTGATACACCGTTTGATTTCTTTATGCAGATAGGAAATTTTTATAAAAAGATGGGATATGAAGGAATACACCAGTCAAGACTTCAAAATTACGAGATATTGTTAGAATTTGTACTTGATATATGTAAGCCTGATAAAAGAAAAGAGGAAGTGTTAAGGCAGCTTATAATATATGATATTTATGCGAGGGAAAATCTTAAAAACAGACCCATATTTGTGGGATATGAGTCAGAGATACCAAAAGATGAAGTCAGGACATTTTACAAAAAAGAGGAGTCAGAGCATAAGTATCTTAAAGGATATGATGGAAATGACTGGAAACAGCTTCACAGGATGACGCATCTTGAACAGTTTGATATTGATATACAGGATTATCTGAAAACCGGAATCATAAATGATAAAAAAAGCAGACTTCTGTTTGATTATAAAAACAGAAATCCGCTCGACCATCAGGCATCGATATATAAAATTGCTTTTAGCCACTGACAGCAGAAAATATAAATGATATGCTATATTAGTAATATACTAATAGTTTTGGAGCATCTGATTGAGTTTATTTGTGATAGACTCTTTCAGATATGCATCGGAATACTGAATCTTGTCGATAAGTTTTTGAACTTTGTCGATATCGTCATTTTCAAGATATATTTTGGCAAGTCCAATGTAGCAGCCTGATATGTCACAGTTAAGTGTGTTTATGGCATACTCAAATATCTGTTTTGCACGGTTTTTGTCACCGTGGTTTAGCAGGTATGTGCCCCATTTATTTAACAGACTTAAAAATTTAAGATAGTTCTGGTCATAGAAGGAGAGTATTTCAAAATTTCCGCGTCCGTATGCAAATTTTATATCAGTGTTTGTCATACCGGAAAGATTTATCATTTTTTTTGACATAACATCTGATATATCTTTCTGTATCTGGATGAGCTCTATATCATTTGTTTGTTCGTTAAAAGGCAGTACCTCTTTTGGAACGGATATGTATTCGAGCATTGAAATATCTTTGTTTCTTGAAAAGTCAGCTTCGTGTTCACGCTGCCAGAAATCTTTGTTTGAGGTTTCGTTTTTGTCCTGTTGTTTTAACTTGACGCGAAGCCACAATAAGAATACAATAAAGCATATAAAAAATACAGGCATATTTTTTTCCTTTCAGGTAAATTAAAAATCGGCACTGTTCACATAACAGTTGCGGAAAATAACATATTATAGTGTATGGAAAATCATACAGAATGGAGGATCTATATGAATTTTTTCAATAAAAAAAACCAGCAGAAGATTGCAGCAGTTATATGTATAATATTGGTTATAGCAATGGTTCTGCCAATCGTATTCCAGTATTTACAGTAAATGTTTTCTGGTTTTATAAGTGTTTTGTGCTTATTGTAAAAAGAAAACAATGGCAATGGAATAATAATTACATGGTTATATAGCTGTAAATAAAAACAGACAAAAGAGTCAAAAGGGCTAAGGAAAACATTCTTTATGCGAATATTTTGACTCTTTAGTATTATATTAAGCATAATCAAAAAAAAATAAAATGTCAAATTAAATGATATTAGGGTCAAAAGTAGATAGCGATGCATATTTATATGCAAATTGCTATCTACTGGCTTGACCCACCAAACACTGACATGAAGCAGATTTGCTTGCAAACATGCGAGAATGGAGGTGTTTGCAGGATTGCGAAAATTGCGTAGCAATGAAGCAATCCTAAGCATCAGTTAGGGTCAAAATACCTTTTGACCCCAACATCATTAAATGAAAAGGTTGATGGATAATTATGAAAAAAAAAGAAAAGAAATCGTGTATTATATTGTCGGGGATGGTTGTTGCAGCAATTATTGCGGCAGTTCTTTTTATTGTAATGATAAAGAAAACAGGTGGAAACACCATAATAGAGGGTGCAAATATAAATGGTGTTGATATTGGCGGACTTACAAAAGCAAAAGCACAGAACAAAATTGATAAATACATCGCAGAACTTAAAAACAGACAGGTTATTATTAAATATGGCAATGCAGGAAAGGAATCAAAGACTACTATTGATAAACTTGGATTTGAGGTAGAAGATAAAGATTATGTAGATAAGGCTTATCAGATAGGAAAAAAAGGAAGTATCTTTAAAAAATTCAAAGAAATCGTAAGCTGTTCAAAAAAAGATGTGACATATAAGCTTAAAACAAATCTGAATGAAGATAAGCTTAGAAATTTTATTAAATTAAAAAGCAAGATTCATAATAAAACGATGAAGAATTCAAGATTAAAGATGGTAAAAGGAAAGCTTAAGGCGACAAAAGACCGCACCGGTTTAAAGATTAATGTTGATGCTACTGTTGATAGATTTAGTGAAAAATTAAATAGTGATTTGAATGATAAAAAGCTTGTATTGGATGCCGTCGTAAGCATAAAGAAGCCTAAATATACAAGAAAGATGTATTCAAAATGTACGGATTTGCTCGGTGAATATTCTACGGATTACAGTTCATCAACGGCAGACAGGTGTAGTAATGTTCAGACGGCAGCAGAACGCATAAATGGAACTATTTTAAAGCCGGGGCAGACTTTTTCAACAGTGAAAGTTATAAAAGAAAGAACAGTTGAAAATGGTTATAAAGCCGCACCGGAATATGCAGGTGGAAAAGTAGTATCAGGTGTCGGTGGAGGTGTATGTCAGGTTTCAACAACGCTTTATAATGCCGTTATAAATGCAGAACTTGAAGTTGTTGAGCGTTCTCCTCATTCAATGGTCGTACATTATGTAAATGTGTCGAGGGATGCGGCAATATCAGGAAATTATAAGGATTTGAAATTTAAGAACAATACAAAATCACTTATATACATTGCGGCTTCAGCAAATGGCGGGGTGCTTTCGTTTAAAATATTTGGTGAGGACACGAGAGAAAAGGACAGAAAGATTGCATTTGAGTCGGAGATAGTAGAGGAAAAACATCCTGAGGGTGAAGTTGTAACAGTCGATACGACTAAGCCGTCAGGATACAGGGAGATAACCCAGTCAGCACATACGGGATATAATGCAAAATTATGGAAGATAATCTATATAAAAGGTGTTGAGAAAGAGAGAGTTCTTGTAAACACAAGCTCCTACAATGCAGAACCACAGCATGTGACAGTTGGAAAGCAGCAGGAAGTTAAAAAGGAAGAAAACACAAAAATTGATAAAAAACAGAGTGAACAAAAGAAAACAGAAACTAAGAAAAATACTGAAAAAAAAGAGGAAGATTAAGAAGAAAGGAATATAAAGACAGATGGAAATAGGAAAAGTACCAGAGAATGTTTTAAAGAGAGCGGTATTTAAACAGATAAGACACAGGAGAGAGGAAGTTATATTGCATCCGGGAGTAGGTGAGGACTGTTCGGCTGTAGCAGTCGGCGAGGATGAAGCACTTGTATTTTCGACAGACCCGATAACGGGAACGGACAAGGGAATAGGAAATCTCGCTGTTCATATTACGGCAAATGACCTTGCATCAAGCGGTGCAGAGCCCATAGGGATAATGACGACGATAATTCTTCCTGATGGCACAAGAGAGATAAAGTTAAGGCGGATAATGGAGGAGATTGAGACAGCTTGTTCTAAACTTAAAATAGAGGTGATGGGCGGTCATACTGAAATCTCGGATGCTGTGAACAGACCGATAATAAATGTTACGGGTGTCGGCAAGGTGAAAAAGGGTAAAATTGTTTCAACAGGCGGATTAAAGCCGGGGGATGAGATAGTTATGACGAAGTGGGCAGGACTTGAGGGAACTTCGATAATAGCTGCCGAAAAAGAGGAAAAGCTTCTTGAGACATTGCCACGGGAACTTGTCGATGTGGCAAAGGGATTTAAAGAGTATCTCTCTGTAATACCTGAGTCAAAGATAGCGATGGAAGTTGGTGTCAGTGCAATGCATGATGTTACGGAGGGTGGTGTTTTTGGAGCACTTTGGGAGCTCGGTGAGGCATCAGGGGTCGGAATTACGGCACATCTTGATAAAATTCCGATAAAGCAGGAAACTATCGAGGTATGCGAGGTGTTTAAAATAAATCCGTATATGCTGATATCGAGCGGAAGTATGATGATAGGCTGTGAAAAAGGCAATCTTCTGGTTGAAAAACTAGAGGAGGCAGGCATAAATGCGGCGGTCATAGGAAGAGCAACCGAGGGCAACGACAGGATAGTTGTGAGCAGGGACGAGACAAGGTATATCGGTCCTGCGGGAAGTGATGAACTTTATAAGATTTAGATGCACATACCAATTTAGTTTATTGCAATTTTACTTAATAGAGTTTGAGTATAAGAAATGGAGGGCGTATATGAATAGTGAGCTTAGAGAAAAGATTTTGAATACGATTAGCAAGAACAGCCGTTATTCTACTAAAGAGCTGGCGGCGATGCTTGGCAGTGATGAGACAGCGGTTACAAATGAGCTTAAGCAGATGGAGCAGGAGAATGTCATTTGCGGTTATCCTACACTTATAAACTGGGATAAGACTGACTGTGAGAAAGTGACGGCTCTTATCGAGGTTAAGGTCACACCTCAGCGTGATATGGGATTTAACAAGGTTGCTGAGAGGATTTACAAGTTTGACGAGGTCGAGAGTGTCTATCTTATGTCAGGTGGTTTTGACCTTACTGTTACGATTTCCGGTAAGAGTATGAAAGAAGTTGCGAGATTTGTTTCCGAGAAGCTGTCAACACTTGAGTATGTAAACAGTACAGCGACATATTTTGTGCTTAAAAAATATAAGGAACATGGTGTCGAGATGACAGGTGAGCACCATGAATCAGAAAGGATGTTAATTACACCATGAGAGATGCACTATCAGGTAAGGTTAAACAGATTAAGCCGTCAGGCATAAGAAAATTTTTTGATATAGTAAGTGAGATGGATGATGCCATCTCACTCGGTGTCGGTGAGCCGGATTTTGACACACCGTGGCATATAAGAGAGGAGGGAATTTACTCTCTTGAAAAGGGCAGAACTTTCTATACTTCAAATGCGGGCCTTAGTGAGTTAAAGATAGAAATTTCAAAATATCTTGACAGGCGTTTTGATTTAAAATATGACCCGTCAGATGAGATTATGATAACGGTCGGCGGAAGTGAAGCTATTGACGGAGCACTCAGAGCCATGCTTGATGCAGGTGATGAAGTGATACTTCCACAGCCGAGTTATGTTTCTTATGAGCCTTGTATCGTACTTGCCGACGGAGTTCCGGTCATAGTGGAATTAAAAGAGGAAAATGATTTTAAACTTACAAGAGAGCAGCTTGAAAAAGCCGTGACGGACAAGACTAAAATCCTTATCATGCCGTTTCCAAATAATCCTACAGGTGCGATAATGACAAAAGAGGAATTACAGCCAATTGTTGATTTTGTCATAGAGCATGACCTTTTTGTGATTTCGGATGAGATATATTCTGAGCTTACATACAGTGGAAATCATGTGTCTATCGGTGCATTTCCGGGGATGAAAGAAAGAACCATCGTTATAAACGGATTTTCGAAATCATATGCGATGACTGGCTGGAGACTCGGCTATGCCTGCGGACCCCAAGTAATACTCAAGCAGATATTAAAGATACACCAGTTTGCCATTATGTGTGCTCCGACAACAAGTCAATATGCAGCTATAGAGGCACTTCGCCACGGTGATGATGATGTGGAGAAAATGAGAGATGAGTATGACCGGAGGAGAAGATTTCTCTTAAATGCGTTTGAGGAGATGGGCATAGAGTGTTTCGAGCCATATGGTGCATTTTATATGTTTCCAAGTATAAAGAAATTTGGGATGAGTTCTGACGAGTTTGCGACAAGACTTCTCAAAGAAGAAAAGATAGCGGTAGTGCCGGGAACGGCTTTTGGTGACTGCGGCGAAGGATTTTTGAGGATTTCTTATGCATATTCGATAGATGACCTTAAAGCAGCACTTGAAAGGATAGAAAGATTTATAGAAAAACTTTGATTTTATTTTTTTTACTATCTATTGACAAATATGGAAGCAGTTACGACAGATAAGATTATAGATAAGTTTTAGTTTTACGGGGAGGAAAATATGTTAAATATAGTTTTACTTGAACCTGAGATGCCTGCAAATACGGGAAATATCGGAAGAACCTGCTGTGCGACAGGCACAAGGCTTCATCTTATAGAGCCTATGGGATTTAAGATAAATGACAAGATGCTTAAAAGGGCAGGTCTTGACTACTGGGACAAGCTGGATGTGACGGTTTATGACTGTTATGAAGATTTCCTTGAACAAAATCCTGATGCGGTTAAAAAGATGTATATGGCAACCACCAAGTCAAAACAGGATTATACGGATGTGCAATATGAACCTGATGCTTATATCATGTTTGGCAAGGAGAGTGCAGGGATTCCTGAGGAAATTCTTGTTGAGTCGCAGGATACGGCTATAAGAATACCGATGAACAAGAATATCAGGTCTTTAAATCTGTCAAATTCAGTTGCGATAGTGTTGTATGAGGCACTGAGACAGAATAATTTCTTTGATATGCAGCTTGAGGGAGAACTTCACAGGCTTCATTGGAAAGAATAATAGTAAATGTTTAGTAAAAATAAGAATAAATATAGTGATTTTTAACAGAAGTTTACTTGAAAATTTGTGAATATCGGAGAAAAAAACAAAAACACAAAAAAGTTATTGAAAAAAAAGTCAAATCATAATAGAATGGTTTACGATATAGAAATGAGAATTATGAAAGAAATTAATGCACATTTCGTATTTACATACAAAGCGTGCATGTAAGACGTTCCGAATTGTAAAATTATAAATATAATTCGTTGCTGTTTATATATGCAAATGGTGACAATAAATGTGCACTCAAAATTCTTCGTCTTGAGAAGATACAGAGAGTACATAGCAAATGGAATGGAGGATAATAAAATGAGTGAGACAAAGGGTAAGATTGCGGTATTGACAAGTGGAGGAGATGCTCCGGGAATGAATGCTGCAATTCGTGCGGTAGTGCGTACGGGTATTTCTAAAGGATATGAAGTATATGGGGTCAGAAGAGGATATAATGGTATCCTTAACAGAGAGATGGATCTTCTTACTTTCCATGATGTTTCAGAGAAACTTCAGCATGGTGGTACATTCCTTTTTACAGCGAGAAGTGCTGAGTTCAGAGAGGAAGAGGGAAAGAAAAAGGCAGCAGCAATCTGTAAGGAACTTGGTATAGAGACACTTATCGTTATCGGTGGTGACGGATCATTTACAGGAGCTAAGAACCTTTCAAAATATGGTGTTAATGTTATCGGTCTTCCTGGAACTATAGACCTTGACATTGCATATACAGATTATACTATCGGATTTGACACGGCAGTAAATACAGCTATGGAAGCTATCGACAGACTTCGTGAGACATCAAATTCACATGAGCGCTGCAGCGTAGTTGAGGTAATGGGACGTTCAGCCGGTTATATTGCACTCTGGTGTGGTATTGCAAACGGTGCAGAACAGATTCTTATACCTGAGAAGTTTGACAACAACTATGATAAACTTATCGAGGAGATAAAGAATAACCGTGCAAGCGGTATGACACATCAGATTATTGTAAATGCTGAGGGAATCGGTCATTCATATGGTCTTGCAAAGAAAATTGAAGAGGCAACAGGTATCGAGACGCGCGCTACTATCCTCGGACATTTACAGCGTGGAGGAAGTCCTACAGCAAGAGACAGAGTTTACGCTTCAGTTATGGGTGCATATGCCATTGACTGTATCGAAAAAGGCAAGAAGAACAGACTTATCGGTTATAAAGAAGGTCATGTCTATGATGTTGACATTGAGGAAGCATTCCAGATGACAAAGAGTATTGATGATTATGAGTATGAAGTAGCAGGTATTCTTGGAACAAGATGCGAATACAAATAAGATCGCAAATCTGATATCATATAAAGAATATCAGTAAACATAAAAATTAAATATTTAAATATGAACAGAGTAGGAAGTCATGCGTTAAGTACCAAAGGATGGGAAGTTGTCTTTGGGCGAAAAGAAAATGTCTGTTGTTGTACGCACTATAGTGTGCGGACAGGAACTTAGTTCTTGCGGTATGGCTTTCGCATCCACTGTCAGAAATGAATGAAAAACACTCATTACCTGAATAATGGTTTACTTTGAGTGTTTTTCTTTGTATAACTTACTTTAAAATAAAATACAATAGATTTGTTTGGGTGAATTATACTGGTTTCGGCTCCGTTATTACTGTTCACACCTGTGGTGTGAATTAGTAGTGCTCCGTTCATTAGAAAGGGCAAAAAATGAAGGAAAAGAAAATTAGGATTTCAGTAAGAGACATTACACTTATGGCTATGCTTATAGCTATTGAGATTGTTTTATCAAGGTTTTGTTCCATTCAGGCATGGAATGTAAAGATTGGTTTTGCATTTATAGCTCCGGTTACGGCTGCTATTCTGATGGGACCGGCACAGGCTGCTGTTGTTGCGGGAGTTGCGGACGTGCTCGGAACACTTATGTTCCCTATAGGACCATATTTTCCGGGATTTACGCTTAACTCATGCTTAAATGGTCTTGTATGGGGATTGTTTTTACATAAGAAGCCATCTATACCAAAAGCAGCGATAGCCGCAGGAATAAACCAGTTTATAATAGGTTTATTTATTACAACATTTTGGATCTCAGTGTTATATGGTTCACCATATTTATCATTATTACCTGTAAGACTTACGCAGGCGTGTATTCTTTTTGTGGCACAGTTTGTAACTATATCAGTGCTTCAGGAAGTTTTGTTTAAGAGAATAAAAGGTATATTTCAGGTTGGTGTAAGTGCACAGTAAATAAAAATAATGATAAAACAGATTTGCGATATAAATAAAATAAAAACGGCTGTCGTGCTTATTGTTAAGCATGGCAGCCGTTTTTATTTGATAGGGAAATCGCATATTGTAGTGTTGCATCAACTTTTTTAGTATGAGGGATTTTTATTATTCGGTATGTTTAGGCAGGGAGAAGATAAATTCCGTACCTACACCTTCGGTGCTTATAACATTTATGTTTTCACCATGGTTTTCGATGATTTCTTTAGTAATGGGAAGTCCGAGTCCTGTACCTTTTTTATCTTTACCGCGGGAAAGGTCAGTTTTGTAAAAGCGTTTCCATACTTTTCCAAGACTTTCTTTTGGAATGCCTATACCGTGGTCTTTTACTGATACAAATACTTTTTGATTTTTTTCTCTTGTATGTATTTCGATAGTTGAATCGTCATTGCTGAATTTTATTGCATTGTCTACGAGATTTTGTATAACCTGCTCGATTTTGCTTTGATCGGCATCTACAAGTGAAGTCTTGGCATCAAAGGTTATATCAAGAGAAATGTGCTTTTGGGTGCAGCGTTGTTCAAAGGTTGCGAGACAGCGTTTTAATTCCTTGTTTATATCAAAAGTCGATATTTCAAGGGGAACTCCCTTGTTTTCAAATTCACTGAGTGACAGTAGATTGTTTGTAAGTTTTGTTAATCGTTCAACCTCAAAAAGTATTATGTCGAGATATTTTCCCTGCATTTCCGGAGGAATAGTACCATCTGCCATAGCCTGTGTATAACCTTTGATGGATGTGAGTGGTGACCTGAAATCATGCGACACATTTGCAATAAAGTTTTTCTGATATTCATTTGTATCTTTCATTTTTGTCGCAAGATACTGTATTGCTCCGGCAAGGTGACCTGCATATTCTGGCATTTGGTAGTCATAGTGACCGGCTGCATATTCCTTTGCTGCCTGCTGCATACTCTTAAGAGGAATAACAGTCTGCAGATAAAGAAAGAGGAGTGCGATAAACAGCAGAGCCGATATTATGATATAGCATATAAGTATCGCATCCACATTCTGCACTGCCTGTGAATGCAGCGTGTTTACCGGCAGTGACAATATGATATAAAAGCTGATGTCAAGTCCTGATGTGACGGGATATACAACACAGAATGATCGGTCTGACAGCAGATTGTCAGCATTAGTGCTGTTTACCGTCTGCTTTGAGAGCAGAGAGGAATCA
>OGMH01000932.1_pt1 | contig 11467 bp, 9 predicted proteins | sample 1573191 | NCBI WGS metagenome assembly OGMH01 (sample SAMEA2581978, study PRJEB24529) | metagenome | biome: Human gut stool | place: China | collected 2011 | reverse complement strand
TTATACGTTGTACTGCCGGGAGTGGCTGCAATTTTTGATTTTGCTGGTGGCAGAGTTTGGCTGCTTTGCGCTGATCTTCATGGGGGCTTTGATCGTGGACGCGGCGGAGCGTTTTAATGGCTGGGTTGCCGGATTGTGAGGGATTGGATGGACACAGATGCTATGACCGACTATTATTGGGAAAATCTGAAAGATATTCTGCAACGACAACTTGCAGACGATGATGAATATCATGCACTGATCCAGAAAAAGATTGCCGCAGAGATTGCGTTGAAAGCTCTTATCGGCGAAGAAGCATGGAGCCTCTATCTGGAATTGGATGCAATCAGCAACGAATTGGAAAGTGTTCGGCAGGAAGCCATGTATCTGGCAGGTGCTGCCGATTACGAAAAATTATCCAAATGATCTCGATGCCGCCGATGTGCGGCATTTTTTGTAGGAGGTGATGGCACTGGCAGCAACACGGTTGATTGCGCTGCACAAAAACAAAGGCATGACCGTTGCGGCCTGCCTGAAAAATCGCACGGACTATATTGAAAACCCGGACAAGACCGAGCAGGGGCAGTATGTCAGCAGCTATGCTTGTAGCGCCCTGACAGCAGATGAAGAATTTATGCTTACCAAGCGGCAGTACGACCTTGTGAACGGACGCAGGCAGAAAAGCGATGTAATTGCTTATCAGATACGGCAGTCCTTCCGACCCGGTGAGATCAGCGCAGAGGAGGCTAACAAGGTGGGCTACGAACTGGCTATGCGCTTTACCAAGGGCAAGCACGCCTTTGTAGTGGCAACGCACACGGATCGGCAGCACATCCACAACCATGTGATCTTCAACTCCACAGCGATGGATAGCACCAGAAAGTTCCGGGATTTTTTCTTTTCGGCGTTGGCAGTGCAGCGGTTGGGCGACCTGATTTGCTTACAGGGATCAACTTGCGTAAATTTTCACGCAGATTGGCCTTTCTTTTTTACACAACCAATGCCAATTAGTGCTTGAAAACGAAACGCTGCGCAAGTATACTATACTAGTTATGTTGTACAAGTTTGAACGTGTGTTAGTATATCAGTTGGCTGTAAAAGACCTACCAGAATTGAAATGCGCGGCAGAATCAAAACCTTACGAGGATGAAAATGAAATTCGATAGAAGACTTACAGATGAAATCTACACTTCCGATACAGTAAGGCTGGGAAAAAATGCATTTCAGGCCATGCAGGAGACAATCTATCATAATGGTGGTGTCGGAACCATTACCGGGTACTATGATGCGGAATTGTCGATCCTGTCGGTCAGTGATTTGTTGCTGCATAATCTGAACCACAGCTATGAGTCCCTGATGGAGCAGACAAAGGGTTCGCTGAAGAATCTTTTCTATAAGAGAGATGCCACATTCCTCGACAATGCGCGCTTTCGTCAGATCAAGGGCGAAGGAGAAGGCCGGATCCTTACAGCAGATGGCTCTCCCGTCTATGTGCGTCTCTATAAAGAAGATGCAGTCGATACGGATGGAACACCGATCTGGATCATGTCAGTACAGATGAACTGGGCGTATGAGAACCTTGCGCTGGTCAACGAATCCATCCATTCTGCGCTGTGGTATTTTGAGTGTAATGAAAACGGTGAGATCGTTCAAGTGAACTGGAGCCATGCGTTCCGGCAGATCCTTGGATATCATGACATTCTGGATTTTCCGAACAAACTGGATTCTTGGTCGAACCTTCTGCACCCGGAGGACTATGACCGGGTAATGCAGCTGCTTTTGGAAACGATCGCGGACAAAACCAATGCTACAAAATATAATGTTGAGTACCGACTGAAAATGCAGGATGGCCAATACCAGTGGTTCCGGGCATCGGCGGAGGTGATACGCCGTATGGATGGTTCGGCCAATCGAATTGCCGGAATCATCAGCAACATTGACGCGGAAAAAAGAAGCCGGATGCAGGCGCAGCGGGCAGCAGCATTTCACCGTGCATTTACCAGCGCAAACCTCTGCGAATACTATGTAAATCTGGGAAAGAACACCTTTGATACTTTCAAAGTGGAGCCCTCTTTGATGACGGCCTTTGAGCAGAACCACACATGGGATGGACTGGTCAGATTCTTTGTGGATAACTATGTGGTTGAAGAGGACAAAAAGTCTGTAACGAATTTCTATAATCGCGCCTACATCACGGAAAAATTAAAGGGGCTTGAGACGGAGCTGCGTCAGGAGTGCCGCATCGTTCTGAATGGGGAGGAACGATGGGTCAGCAATGTGGTCATGCGCGGTGAGATCGAAGATTCGGAATATGCGATGATCTTCCTGCGGGACATCACAGAGTCCAAAGCAGAGACGGCACGGCGGATGCAGATGGCCTCAGATAACGCATCGATGGATCTTTTGATCAAGAGTATGGTGCATCTGCTGGACCGCTTTGTCGTCTGCGATCTGGAGAATGACCGGTATCGGTTCTATAATCTGCAAGGTGAAATGATATACGCGCCGACGGGGACATACCATGGTTTTGTGGAGCAGGTGGTTGCAAAGTATAAGACACTGGAATCGCTGGACGCATTGGATGCGCTCATCTCGCCGGAAAATATCCGCAGGAATTTGCAGGGCGAGAACGACATCTACAAATTTGAATACTGCTCACTGGACGAAAACACGTATAAGATCGCGTCTTTCATCCCGCTGGAGTGGGACGGCACGAAGCTGGTCAAAGTTCTGCTGGCGTCGATGGATGTGTCGCAGGAGAAAAAGGCCGAGATCGAATCCCACAAGGCGCTGAAGGAAGCGTACCGCGCGGCCGAGAACGCAAGCCGCGCCAAGACGGATTTCCTCTCCAATATGTCCCACGACATCCGGACGCCGATGAACGCCATCGTGGGCCTGACGGCCATTGCGGGGGCCAACATCGAAAATCAGGACAAAGTCGTCGAATGCCTTGGCAAGATCACCAAGTCGAGCCGCCATCTGCTGGGCCTGATCAACGAAGTGCTGGACATGGCCCGGATCGAGAGCGGGCGGATGAGCCTTGCCGAGGAGGATTTCAGCCTGCCGGAGCTGGTCGATAACCTGCTCACCCTCACAAATCCGGCGATCGACGAGCACCACCATCAGCTCGAAGTCCACGTGGAGCACATCGAGCACGAGGCCGTCTGCGGCGACAGCCTGCGCATCCAGCAGGTCTTTGTGAACCTGATGAGCAACGCCATCAAGTACACCCCGGATGGAGGAAACATCACCTTCACGATCAAGGAAAAACCGAATGGTTTCTCTGAGCTGGGCTGCTATGAATTTTCCATTGCGGACAACGGCATCGGCATGACGCCGGAATTTCAGAAGATCATGTTCGAGCCGTTCAGCCGGGCGGACGATCACCGGACGACCAAGGTGCAGGGCACCGGTCTGGGCATGGCCATCACCCGGAACATCGTCAACCTGATGAATGGCGACATTCAGGTCGAAAGCGCCCCCAACAAGGGCACGAAGATCACGGTCACGGTCTATCTGAAGCTTCAGGAGAACGAGAAGGAACAGGAAAAAGAACTGCTCGATCTGCCGGTACTGGTCGTGGACGATGACAAGACCTGCTGCGAAAGCACCGTTGCGACCCTTCAGGAGATCGGCATAGCGGGCGAATGGGTCCTGACCGGTAAGGAAGCTGTGGAGCGCTGCTATGCGCGTCATGAGACCAACAGTGACTATTTTGCGGTGATTCTGGACTGGAAGATGCCGGAAATGGACGGTATTGCAACCGCCAGAAAAATCCGGGAACGGGTAGGAGAAGAGGTCACAATCATCATCCTGACTTCCTTTGATTTCAGCGAGATTGAAGAAGAAGCCAGAGCGGCGGGCGTGAATGCGTTTATGGCAAAACCGCTGTTCCGTTCCCGTCTGACGGCAACTCTACGGCAGTTTACATCCGGGAAGAAGGAGAAAAACGCCCGGAACTATCTGGAAGACTTTGCGAAGGAAAACTATGCGGGTAAGCGGATCCTTCTTGTGGAAGATAACGAGTTGAACCGTGAGATCGCAACCGAGATCATAGGCATGACGGGCGTGACCATCGACAGCGCTGAAAACGGAAAAATTGCAGTCGAAAAGGTGATGGAAGCGCCGGAAAAGTGGTACGATCTCATTTTTATGGACATCCAGATGCCCATCATGAATGGTTACGAAGCCACTGCTGCGATCCGTGCGCTTACCGGCAGCCGTGGAAAGGTACCCATCATTGCCATGACGGCAAATGCCTTTGCCGAGGACGTGCAGCTGGCAAAGAACACCGGTATGAACGAGCATATCGCCAAACCGCTTGATTTGAATAAGCTGAACGATGTGCTGAAACAGTGGCTGTGATCTGTGCATTGCAGTAAGGTACATTATACTGAAGAACGCCGAGGAACTTCCCGTTGGAAAGGTGTCCTCGGCGGCTTTTTTGTATATAGGGCAGCAATTCTTGACCGTTTTTTGTGAAGGTGATGAGTTACGAGATGGAGCACAGCTTTCTTTGCAATGATCTCGATTGAATGCAACTGCACATATAAAGCAAAAAGGAATATCCCTACTTGTCAATCTGCTGTAGAAAATCACCTGAGTTTGGGCAAAATTAACAAAGCGAAAAAGAAGCCCGTTTCTATCTTGACACACAGCAAAGAATATGGTACTGTAATCATGCATAGAATAAATTGTGATTCAATCACTTAATTTGTCTGTGCCTTACAAAAAAGAAAATTGTACGTGAGCAGCGTCGTTGGATTGTTACCGTTTGGCGGGCTAGACCAACTCTGCATAGCACAAGCCGAAAGCGTGTTTCAGCCTTCGGTATGTTTGCTGTGTCAAGAGTGGTCTTTTTTTATTGCCTTTTTCAACCTGAGGAGGAGAAACAATGCAATATACCGTCAAAAAACCGATCAACAACAACATCCTGCGCGTGGTGGACCCCACGGGCTGTGAGCTGATCGTCACCGGGCGCGGGCTGGGCTTTGGCGCTAAGCCGGGCTATAAAATCGAGGCCGAAACCGTGGAGCGCAGCTACCGCATGACCAGCCCTGCCGTGCAGCAGAAGTTGGTGGAACTTCTGGAACAGATCCCCTATGAGCATCTGCTGCTTACCGATGAGCTGGTAGAAACCATCCGGCAGCGGCTGAAATACCCGCTGAACGAAAGCCTGCTCATCACGCTGGCCGACCACATCAGCTTTGCCATCCAGCGCAGCGAGCAGGGGATTCGCTTTTCCAACCCGCTGATGGCTCCCATTCGGGAATTCTACCCGGAAGAGTATCGCCTTGGTATGGAGTGCCTTGCCGCCATCCGCCAGCGCTGCCATGCAGACCTTTCGGACGACGAGGGCGGCTTCATTGCGCTGCACATCGTCAACGCAGAGCTCAACACCACCATGAGCGTGGTGAACGATGTCACCCGCTTTGTGGATGGCTGCGTGCAGGTAGTGGAATACTTTTACAACTGCCATTTTGACCGGGATGCACTGGATTTCAGCCGCTTTACAGTGCATTTGCGTTTTTTTGCGCAACGCGTATTTCAAGGAAAACAGGAGCAGGAAAACGATACCCACGACGAAGTGTTCCGCGCCCTGATCGCCCGCAATTGCAGCGAACACTACAAATGCGCCTGCTGCATTGCGGAGTATGTCCGCAACACCTGGCACAAGGAGCTTTCGGACGAGGAACTGGTGTTCCTTACGATCCATCTGAAACGGATCCGGATGGGAAAATAAGCTCTTTTGCTTCACCTTTGATTCTCCACAGGTCTTTCCTGTGTGGATATATATGCTGGATACGAACTTGAGAAAAGGAGAACTGAAGATGAAAGACAAGATCTTTGGCGTGCTGCAGCGCGTGGGACGCAGCTTTATGCTGCCCATTGCACTGCTGCCTGTAGCGGGCCTGCTGCTGGGTATCGGCAGCTCGTTCACCAACGAAACCATGCTGGCGGCCTATGGCCTGAACAGCGTCATCCACCCCGGTACCCTGATCTACACCATTCTGGACGTGATGAGCCAGACCGGCAGCGCCGTGTTCAACAATCTGGCGCTGCTGTTCGCCATGGGCGTGGCCATCGGCATGGCCCGCAAGGAAAAAGCGGTCGCGGCACTGTCCGGTGCAGTGGCCTATATCATTATGAATACAGCCATTCAGGCCATGATCAATGCGGCAGGCGGCGTAGAAGCGATGCCTGCCAACTCCACCACCACCATGCTGGGCATCACAACCCTGCAAATGGGTGTGTTCGGCGGCATCGTGGTCGGTCTGGGCGTGGCGGCGCTGCACAACAAGTTCTATAAGATCGAGCTGCCGCAGGTGCTGGCCTTCTTTGGCGGTACACGCTTTGTGCCCATCATCAGCTCCATCGTGTATCTGGTGGTCGGCATTGCCATGTTCTATATCTGGCCGGTGGTGCAGAGCGGTATTGCCGCGCTGGGTGCACTGGTGCTGGCTTCCGGCTACGCAGGCACCTTTATTTACGGCCTGCTGGAGCGTGCGCTGATCCCCTTTGGACTGCATCATGTGTTCTATATGCCGTTCTGGCAGACCGCTGTGGGCGGCACCGCCATCATCGATGGCGTCACCGTGACCGGCGCACAGAACATCTTCTTTGCCGAGCTGGCTTCCAAGGCCACCACGGTGTTCTCGGTCAGCGCTACCCGTTTCATGGCCGGTAAGTTCCCCTTTATGATGTTCGGTCTGCCCGGCGCAGCGCTGGCGATGTACCAGTGCGCCAAGCCGGAAAAGAAAAAGGTGGCAGGCGGCCTGCTGCTGTCTGCCGCCTTGACGGCTTTCCTCACCGGCATCACCGAGCCGCTGGAATTTACCTTTATCTTTGTGGCACTGCCCATGTACGCAGTGCACTGCGTGCTGGCAGGTCTGTCCTTCATGCTGATGCACATCCTGAATGTGGGTGTGGGCATGACCTTCTCCGGCGGTCTCATCGACTTGGTGCTGTTCGGTGTGATGCAGGGCAACGCCAAGACCCACTGGGTGTGGGTGGTCGTGGTCGGCGCGGTGTACTTTGTACTGTACTACATCATTTTCCGCTTTATGATCTCCAAGTTTGACTACAAGACCCCGGGCCGCGATGATGCCGAGGAAGTCAAGCTGTACACCCGTGCGGACGTGAACGCCCGCAGCGCCGCTTCCGGCAGCACCGCCCCCGCAGGGGATGACCCGGTCAGCGCCCTGATCGTAGAAGGTCTGGGCGGTGCCGCTAATCTGTCCGACGTGGACTGCTGCGCCACCCGCCTGCGCTGCACCGTCAAGGATGTTGCGCTGGTCAAACAGGATGTGCTCAAGGCCTCCGGTGCCTCCGGCGTGATCTGCAAGGGCGACGGTGTGCAGGTGGTATACGGCCCCAAGGTGGCTGTCATCAAGGCAAAGCTGGAAGATTATCTGGAAAATGCACCTAAGACCCCGGCGGCGACCGCAGCACCCGCCCCGGCAACGGCTCCCGCAGCCCCGGCAGCAGCCGCAAAGGATACCGTGCTGTCTGCCTGCCTGAACGGCACTGTAGTGCCGCTGGCCGATGTGAAGGATGAAGCCTTTGCCAGCGGTGCACTGGGGGACGGCATTGCCATTGAGCCCACCGATGGTGAACTGGTGGCACCTGCTGACGGTGAGATCTCCTCCACCTTTGAGACCCACCATGCCGTGGGCATGACCACGGCTGACGGTGCCGAACTGCTGATGCACATCGGCATCGATACGGTCAAGCTGGGTGGCAAGCACTTTACCTACCTCGTCAACGAGGGCGATAAGGTGAAGAAAGGTCAGCCGTTGATCCGCTTTGAACTGGAAGCCATTAAGGCCGAAGGCTATCCCGTGACCACGCCGCTCATTGTCTGCAATACCGATGACTATGCCGCTGTCGCGGCTAAAGCCAGTGGCACCGTAAAGCAGGGCGATGCGCTGCTGGAACTGAAGCACTAAGCGTTTCTTCCAAACTGTAAGGCAGGGTTGTTATAAAGGGAGGCTGTTGCAAAATAGCCCCAACGAAAAAATGAGATAGACTTCCCCGAAAGGGGGGCCTATCTCATTTTTTGTTGTCTGAATTACGGATAAAATAGCCGGTCCATCTTGAAAACGGCGTAAAGATTTATTATAATAAGATAAATAGTTGTGAATTTTGCAAAGGAGGGCTGAATCATGGAAACGCAGCGCACCTATCTGGCCATTGACCTGAAAAGCTTCTATGCCTCGGTGGAGTGCGTAGACCGCCATCTGGACCCCCTGACCACCAATCTGGTGGTGGCGGATGCCTCCCGCACCGAAAAGACCATCTGTCTTGCGGTGTCGCCCTCCTTAAAAGCCTACAAGATATCCGGCAGAGCACGGCTGTTTGAATCCGTTCAGCGTGTCCGGGAGGTCAACGCCCAGCGGCTGCAAACTGCCATCCGGCAGAAAAAGGCAGCCCGTGGAGAGGATGGCAAGTACCACTTTGCTAACACCTCCTTTGATGCCAACGCCCTGAACGCAGACCCGGCGCTGGGGCTGAGCTACATTGTTGCGCCGCCCCGGATGCAGCGGTATCTGGACGTGTCCACCCAGATCTACAAGACCTACCTCAAATATGTGTCCCCGGCGGATATCTACCCCTACTCCATCGATGAAGTTTTTATTGATGTGACAGGCTACCTGCCCTATTACCACATGAGCGCCCATGAACTTGCCATGACCATGGTGCGGGAGGTGCTGTACAACACCGGCATCACCGCAACGGCAGGCATCGGCACCAACCTCTACCTTGCAAAGCTGGCCATGGACATTGTGGCAAAGCACATCCCGGCAGACAAAGATGGTGTCCGCATTGCAGAGCTGGACGAGCAGTCCTATCGGTATCTGCTGTGGAACCACAGACCCCTGACGGATTTCTGGATGACCGGTCCCGGCACCGTCAAGCGGCTGGAAGCCCACGGCATCTATACCATGGGGGACTTGGCACGGTTCTCCATCCATGGAGAAGATCGTCTGTATGAGATTTTCGGCGTGGATGCGGAGATTCTCATCGACCACGCATGGGGCTACGAACCCTGCGGCATGGAGCAGATCAAAAGCTACAAGCCCAGCACCAACAGCATCAGCGAGGGGCAGGTGCTATCCACTCCTTACCCGTATGATAAAGCAAAACTCATTGTCCGGGAGATGGCGGAGATTCTGATGTTCCGGCTCACGGAAAAGAAGCTGGTGACGGAATCCATCACCTTGGAGGTGGGCTACGACCGGGAGAACGTGGACAAGGGCGGCTACCGTGGTCTGACCCAGACCGACCGCTATGGCAGGGTCATCCCCAAAGCAGCCCACGGCACTGTCCGGTTTGATGCCCCTACCAATCTGGGCAGCACCCTCATCAACGAAAGCGCAAAGCTGTTTGAGCGCATCACCGACCCGGCGCTGACGGTGCGGCGCATCACCATCAATGCCAACAAGGTCACGCCGGACGAGGGCATCTATCAGGTGGACTTTTTCACCGACACCAGGAAGCTGGAGAAGGAGAAAAAGCTCCAGCAAGCCATGCTGGGCATCAAGAACAAGTACGGCAAAAATGCTGTGCTGAAAGCCAGCAGCTACGAGGAAGGTGCCACCATGCGCCAGCGCAACGCGCAGATCGGCGGTCACAGCGCAGGCGGTGGGGCAGGAGGTTCGGATGGAAAACTACAAAAATAGCAAGATCGGACAAGAGACCGCCCAAAAGTACGGGGACATCATAGAGATGGAACGCCCCCAGACCGAAGAATCCCTTCGCAAGCACCCCCGCATGACTTTACAGAACCGGGCAAAGATTTTCTCTCCCTTTGCAGCCTTGCGTGGTTATGATGAGCAGCTTGCCGCAGAAAAGCAGCGCACCGAGCGTGTGCCCAAGCGCATTCTGACCGAGGAAGAAATGTCGGCTCTGTCCGATCGGCTGATGCAGGTCACCAAGGGCATGACCATCACGGTGCGGTATTTCAAAGAGGACACTACCCACCCGGAGGTTCCGGCGGTGGGCAACTACCTCACCCTGACCGGAAAAGCAGACCGCATCGACCCGGTGTTCCGCACCCTGCAGGTGGGCGACACCGTGGTGCCCTTTGAAGATCTGGTAGAGGTCAGTGGAGAAGGTATCATGGAGATTGACCAATATCTTGGCATTACAGAGGATCGAGCGCAAAAAGACCACCAGTCGAAAAAACGGCTGGTGGTCTTGCTTATTTGTGATGAATCATCGGAAGCTGCTTGACCTTATTTCCGACTTTTTTGCGTTCCAGTGAGAACACCATGTCTGGAGTGCGCTCAAAGAATCCTATATCACGCCGCCAGCTTGTGCCGCATTTGCAGTGGAACAGGCCAATGAACTGCTGCTTCATTTTGCGACCACAGTTCGGACAAACTCGTTTGCTGGCTCCCATAATAGTTTACTGGAGCTTGGCGATAATGTCGTCGGCAGACATACCGCTGGCAAGCAGCTTTTTCAATACAGATTCTGCTTCAGCTTTCTTAGATTCTTCAGCGGCCTTTTTTTCGGCTGCAACCTTTTTTGCCTCTGCTTTAGAAAGTTCCTTTACTGCAACCTTCAAAGCGGATTTTTTGCTTTTCAACTGTTCTTTCAGTACGCTGATATTGTCAGATAGCGCGGCGATCTCGGTTTCAATTTGTTCCTTGGCTGCGGTCTTTTCAGCAACAATAGCCGCATAGTCAATATTTGCTTTCTTAGTACGCACTGCATTCTTGCTTCCTTTTGGTCTAGCCATAATAGTCCCTCCATCTAGTATTGGAATTTAACTTAATATAAGTATATTCTTCCTGTCTCGAAATGGCAATACTCTTTCACCCCTTAAACGCTATATGTGGACGGGGAGTCAATGCTCTCACCACTCCAAAACTCCGTACTTTTTATACGGCAAAAAGGATTATAATTTTCTGCGTAGTACGGTATAATAAGCGAAAAAGTTTATTGTACGAAAGTGAGGAGTGGCGGTGGATAACATTCTTAATACCATAACCGCCTACCGTAAAGAACGCAACTGGTCGCTATACGATTTAGCGGCTCACGCCGAGCTGAAACCGTCCACCATTTCTACATGGTATAATGACAATGCGATTCCGACCATTCCTTCGCTTGTAAAGATCTGCGATGCCTTTCAAATCACACTTTCTGAGTTTTTTGCTAAGGCAGAGGGAAGTGAATCTGCCCCGGCATCAATTTGAATATCAGTGATCGGCACATGAGAAGTCTGGAAAAAGGCACTTATACGCCGCTGGATTTGTTCGTTGAAATAGCAGTACATTCTGATGTTACTTTGGATTACCTCATTCTTGGGAAAGTAGAAACCAAAAAGGAACTGGAACTCAGCAAAAAAATCCATGACCAGAAGCAGATTATAGAATCATTCGGTAAACAGCTTCTGGCATTTGCAATGGAGATTGAGGCCGAATCTGCTTAATCAAACGCTTTACTGTTGTAAACCGGAACGATTGGTTCCGGTGAAAAT
>OGMH01000925.1_pt1 | contig 11607 bp, 12 predicted proteins | sample 1573191 | NCBI WGS metagenome assembly OGMH01 (sample SAMEA2581978, study PRJEB24529) | metagenome | biome: Human gut stool | place: China | collected 2011 | reverse complement strand
AGTGCTCCATCGTGGTGGGGGCGTTCAGGATGGTGGTGCGCAGATAGGCCATGATATTCTTGATGGGCTGGGTTGTGTTGGACATCACATCGAAGATGTACTCAACGTGCTGGCTGGTCAGCTTGTCCAGCCGCAGCCGGATGGCCTTGGTGGTCTGCGGCTGCTTGCCGACGTACTGGGTCTGTCGTGGACAGCAGTACATCTCCACAATGTTGTCCAGCAACTCCTCCAGCTTGTCGGGATCGTATCGCTGGGCAAGGGTGTCGATCTCCAGCCGCTCCCGGAATTCCTCCCGCACCTGTGCTTCCATCTGGTCAAAATCTGCGGATTCATCCGTCAGCCCTGATAGATTAGTACTTTGTCTTTTAGTATTTTGTTGCGTTGCCTTTTACAAATTGGGTTCAGCCAAATTTGGAAAATCCAAAAATGGTGAAGAACAAGGTTTCATGCGGCTTTTCGGACTTTTGGATGCGGACGGGTCCGACTGCTCACCTTCCTTGCCGGGAACGGCAGGAGCGTCCTCGACAGGCGATTCATAGACCTGATAATCGTAGTCGATGATCTGCCCTTTGGCATTGCGGACTTTCTGATGGCGGACATCTAAGCAAACAAGACTGCCTCACACAAAATCTTGTGGAGCAGTCCCGTTCGTTTATGATAATCAATGGACCTTGTAGAATACCCGATTTCCAGCCTTTCGTGCAGCCAACAGTCCCATTTCATGGAATTTCATTGCAAATGTTCGAATGGTGGCATACGCAGCGTTGCAGAAGCAGGACAAAAAGGCGTTACATCCGTATAGCCTGAGATTAAAGCATTTTTCTCAACACGTTCGCAGGCTTTGGAATAACCCCCCTTGCTTTCGGCAATATAGCGAGAAAACGGCGTGAACAGCGCCGCAGGATAAGGTGGCTGCTGCGGCAACTGTATGATGGAGACCTTTTTTGATAGATTGAAAAAACAAAATATTCTGTGATTTTGAGAAAGATTATCCTTCCTTTGAAGTGTTCTCCGAAGTGATTGCTGATGATATCGACTATTCTAATGCAGAATCCAAGCGAAAACAAAATGGATGCCTCCCGTAAAATTCAGGGAAGCATCCATGATGAAAAGTTAATGATTCAATTTTGAACCGGTGTCCGGAAAACTGGGGACAGATCATTTATTTTACAACAGCAATGGCCTCAATCTCGATCGTCATTCCCCCATTGAATTTGCCCACCTGCATCGTGCTTCTTGCCGGCGGATCCTCCGGAAAATACTGCCGGTAGGTTTCATTAAACAAAGCGAACTGATCAATATCTGCCACAAAGACTAAGGTCTTAAAAACATGATCCATATCAGATCCGGCTTCCTCCAGAATTGCTTTCATGTTCTTCATAATCTGATGTGTCTGAGAAACAATATCATCGGGAGCTGCCAGTTTCCCTGTTTCCGGATCCACACCTGTTATACCTGCTGTATAAATGAGATCTCCGATTCGAAATGCTTGGGAATACCAGCCGCCGGGCTGTGCAGCTTTGGACGTTGAGATTTTTTTCATTTCCATAAGATTATCTCCTGTTCTTTGAGAAAAGGCTGCTGTACAAGCGTGCAGCAGCCTTTAAGATCTTTTGTAAATTAGTTTCCGTCAGCTGCGGTTCTGTTTTTCTTATCGAAGAAATAGTAGGCAGGCAGACCGGTAACAAGTGCAACGCCACTGGCAATCAAGGCTGCAGTAGGTGCCCACATGAACGTGGAAACCAGAAGGATGCCGTTTGCAAAAATTGCAATAACCGTCATAATTTTCCACGCCGGGCATTTCCAGCCGGGGTTATAGTCAGCCTTTTTGCGGTGAACAAACATGGTGCAGAACACCAGCATGTTTTTCACCAGACAAATAAATGTGAAATAGCCCAGAAGATCGTTGATGCCGGAAACGCAAACCAGAATGATTGCGTAAATAGCCTGAGCCATCAGTGCAAAGGAAGGCGTATTGTATTTGGGATGTACTTCCGCAAAACGGCTGTACCATAATCCGTCCTTTGCCATTGCGTACTCCAGACGAGGCTGGTACATCGTTGCACCGGAAACCGATCCCGTAATTACAACGATTGCCATCAGCGCGGTGATGATGCCTGCAGTGGAACCGATTACAGGGATTTTTGAGAATGCAAGCGCAATAGGAGCATCGGAGGCCGCAAGCTCTCCCAGAGGGATCAGGCCTGCTGCAATGGTAGAAAGACCGGCGTACAGAAGAATGACAATTGCAATGCAGTAGATCATTACCTTTGGCATGGTCTTGTCGGGATCTTTTACTTCGCCTGCCATATAGCAAGCGCCTATTGCGCCATCGTAAGACCATGTGGTTGCAGATACGCCGGCGAGCAAGGCGGCAATTCCTACAGGAGCGCCTGCAGCAGCGGGCACAGAAATCAACTCAGTGTTCATGTAGAACAGGCCAACGCCAACCAGCAGGAAGAAGGGCAGCAGCTTCAGACTGGTAATAAAAGCCTGAAACCGTGCGCCGGCTTCTACGGAGCGATAATGCAGCGTGGTGAAACCAATAATCAGCAGGATTGCTACGACTTTAATGCCGATTCCTGTCAGTGCAGGAATGAAGAAAGCAAGATAGCTGGCGATTGCCAAGGACATGACAGAGCAGGTTGAAGGATCGGTTGCCCAGAAGGCCAGCCAGCCGTTCAGGAAGGCCACAGGACGCCAGCCTGCTTCTTTCAGCCATGTATATTGACCGCCATCTTCCGGATATGCTGATGCAAGCTCCGCATAGAGAAGATTCTGGGGGATCATGATCAGACCACCGATAACAAAGCTGGCAATCATCATCAACGCAGAACCGGATGCACCAGCCACTTCCGCCAGCGACGAGAAAATACCGGAACCAACCGTTGTGCCGACAGCCACTGCCAAGGCGGCGCCAAGCCCCAGCTTCCGCTTCAGCTTTCCCTGTTCGTGAATCGTTTCATTCCTTGTTTCCATAGGGTTTCTCCTTTCATTTACTCTGCTTTTGCAGCCGTTACATTTTTATTGAGCGGTGTAGCCGCCATCGACCATCAGATGGGTTCCGGTAATAAAAGAAGATTCCTCGCTTGCAAAGAATGCCACAGCGTAAGCCATATCGATGGGCTGACCGAGGCGTTTCAGGGGATAGCTGGAAATCAGACGGGCAACCTCCGCCTCATAATTGCCGGTTCGGGACATATCCTTGATAAATGCGGGTGTTTCCGTGCCGGAGGGGCAGACCACGTTGACGCGGATACCGAAGGGAGCCAGCTCCAAAGCCAGGCTCTTTGCAAATTGAATGATCCCACCCTTGGAGGTATTGTATGCGAGGCTCTCCACGCAGCCAACCACGCCCAGTTCACTGCCGGTGCAGATAATGGAGCCGTGGCTGCTCTTTTTCATAAGAGGCAGGGCATATTTTGCACACAGGAAATACCCCTTCAGGTTGACTCTCATTACGCGATCCCAGTCTTCTTCAGTGGTATCCCAAAGCGTTTTGCTCAGAGAGTAGGCGGCATTGTTGTACAGCACATCGACCACGCCATACTTTTCCTCTATTGCCTGAAACATCGCCTGCACCTGCGCGGAATCGCTGACATCTGCTTTGTAGAACCAAGCGCGTTCTCCAAGCTCAGCTTCTAAGGCGCTGCCCCGTTCCTCGTTGAGATCAACAATGACCACTTTGGCGCCGCGCTCGATAAAGAGCCGTACCGTTGCTTCGCCGATGCCGCTGGCACCACCAGTGATTACTGCTACGTAATTGTTCAGGTTCATAATCTTTTTCTCCTTGTTATTAAATTTTGGGTAATACGTCTTAATCGTGCTTTAATTATATAGTGTTTTTTTTGCGTTGTCAATAGTAAAATGTTCTGGAGGATTAGTTTTTTTTTTTTGGAAAGATATTTAATCCTACAGCGAATACTCAGCCGCAAGGATGCTCGGCAATATAGCACAGTGTGGTGTGTGCAGTTTGTTTGGCGGCCAGAGTGCATCGTCACCTAAAAATATGCGATGCCGCCCATGGGGTGGAGCGGCTCCACCGATCAGACAATATCTTGGAAAACAAATTATATTACCGAATTTACACTTGCAAAATCGCGAAATATCGAGTATACTGGTTAAGTAATCTATTAATAAACAGTTGGAGAGCCGTGTTTTATGAAAAGAGCTACATCCAAGGATGTCGCCAAGCTTGCAGGCGTATCCCAAACAACCGTTTCCTTTGTAATGAACAATACCCCCAATGTGTCTTTATCCGAAGAGACCCGAAAAAAAGTGCTGGACGCAGCAAATCAACTTCAGTATATTCCAAATTCCTTTGCCAGAGGGCTTAAAACCAGCCAATCCAAGCTGTTGGGTGTATTTCTTCCAACGATGGACAATCCTTATTACCCCATGCTGATGCAGTATATCGAAAAATACACTGCCCGTCTTGGATACAGCGTGATCCTATGCTGTACTTACCGCAATCCGGAACGTGAAAAGGCCTATCTGGACTTGTGTGAGGAAAAGCACATGGATGGTGTCATCTATCTGTTTACCCCCAATTGGATGAAACGTGTTGTCCAGCTTTCGCATACCATCCCGGTAGTTCTACTAAGTGAGAAATCGGACGATATTCCGTTAAACACAATCAGCCTGAATGGGTTTCGATGTGGGTATCTGGCGGCAAAGTATCTTTTGGATCTGGGACACAAGAGTATCGCTTTCCTGATGAGCTCTGTTTCTTCGGTCTCCCTGACCCGTACGAAACGTCTGGAGGGTATCAGAAGTGCCATTCGCGATGCGGGTCTGCCGCCGGAAACGCTTCAGGTTTTTACTGCTCCGTTGGGCGATTCCGGGCAGTCCGAAGCGGAAGCCGGATATTCCATAATGGAGCAGCTGCTGAAACGTAAGGATATTACAGCTGTTATCGGCGTAAACGACCTTGTAGCATTCGGCGCGCTTTCCTGCGTCCTGAACAGTGAGGATAAGCGTGTCCCTCAGGACGTTTCGATCTGCGGCTTTGATAATATCTACCTGACTACTATGACTCGTCCCAAAATCACTACAGTATCTTATTGTACCGAGGCACTTTGTGAACTGGCTGTTGATATGGTGCTGAAGGCAACGGGTGATTCGGACGTTCTCAAACTTGCTAGCGAGCCGCAGCTGATTGTTCGGGAATCTACCGGCCCCGCGCCCGGTACGTCCGGCCAGTGCGTTTCCTCGTAAAAGAAAAGATACAAACAAAATGGGTGAACCACAGGCTTCACGGCTGTGGTTCACCCATTTTTCTTATGACAAAACTGCGCAGGCTCTGCCGGAGCGGCGCTTAAGGCGTCAGACGGGAATTGTGTGACAGTTGCTTATCCCTTTTCCTTTTGGGAATCCCATTCAGGACGTATCATCCGACCATAGCCGGGCTTCTGCTTGATAACACCATCGCGATAAACCGCATTGCCCCGAACCCATGTGGAGACGATTCGGCAGTGAAAAGTCCTGCCCTCGTGCGCGAATTTATCGAGCTTACTGGCAGAAAAGCTGTTCTTGCGGGAATAGGTCCAATTCGTGTCCATATCAACCAAATAAAAGTCCGCATCGGCCCCCACAGCCAGAATACCTTTTCGAGGATACAACCCAAATCTTTTTGCTGCATTTGTTGATGTAAATGCAGCAAAGCGCTGCAGCGGCATCTTTCTGTTGCGGACACCTTCCTCCAGAATCAAAGGAATGGCAACATCAATTTCGGGCGCACCGCAGGCAGCCTTCCGCAAATCTCCATCCGGTGGGAGCTTGTCCGATAGCAGGTAGGGTGCGTGATCTGTTCCGAGGTAGTCGATGGTTCCGTCCAGTACATATTTCCACAGGCGTTCCATCCTGTCTCGACTTCTCAGAGGCGGATTGATCATAGCGAATGTTCCCAGATAAGCCTGATCCTGATAATTCAGAGTTAGATAGTGAGCACAGGTTTCCACAGTCACATCTACGCCCATTCGGCGCGCAGAGGCGATTCGCTCAGCACCTTCCGGAATGGACATGTGGCAGATATGCAGCTTGCATCCTGTCTTTTCTGCATAAAGCAGTAAGGTATTGATTGCGGTCAGCTCCGCAATCCAGGGACGGCTTGCATCGTGAACTGCCAGAGACCAAGGCTCCTCCTTGTGCTCATTTGAAAAACCGTTGACCAGTGTCCGGTCTTCAGCGTGAGCCCCAAAAATACCATGGAAGGATGCGACTTTTTCCATCTCCTTCAGCGGCCTGGGTTCCGTGTTCCAGATCCTCCCGCGCCTCTGCTCCGGGCTCAAAAAAATGCGGATGAGTATCGATTGCTCCCGGAAGCAGCAGCATCCCTTTGGCGTCCAGCGACTGTGCCGCCTCATAAACCGGAGCATCGGAGCCCATGGCTGCAATTTTTCCGTCAGAAACACAGATATATCCCAGAAAGACCTCTTCCTCTGTCACAATTTTTGCATTGTAAATGACAAGATCATATTTCATACCTGGATACCTCACAGTTCATCATTCTGCATCATGCGGTGCAGTCTGGATTCGGGGATTTTAGAAAAAGGGAGTTCTGCTGCTTTGCAGACTCGTTCCACTGCCGCCTGTGCATCCCGAACGACCTGCTTTTCGTCTACGGTAAGGACTTGGAAGTTCTCAATAAGGATATTACCGTCTACCATTACCAGCTCCACTTCACTTCCCTTGGCAGAATAAACCAAATTGGGAACTACGTTGCGTACCGGGTGGAGAATGATGGGTGACAGACACGGCTGAGTCATATTGATCATCAGAAGGTCTGCTTTTTTTCCGACATCAATGGAACCGATTTCGTTTCCAAGACCAATCGCCTTTGCTGCTTCAATGGTCGCCATTCTCAAAACCTTCCCTGCCGGGAACACCGAGGGATCTTTGAACTTACACTTATTCAGTATGGCCGTAAACTTCATTTCATTGAACATATTATTGCAATTGTTTCCGGGGGCTTGATCAGAACCAAGTGCCAATCTGTCACTGACCTCCAAAAATTCTGCAGCCGGTGGAATAATGCCATCAATAATTGCAATGCTCCCACTGCATAAAATCATTCCTGCTCCCTTGGATGCAAGCAGCTGAGTTTCCTCTTTGGTTGCCTCTGTCAGATGGACTGCCATTAATCTGTGATTCAGATATCCGATTTCGTCCAGGAAAGGGATCGAACGCTTTCCGTAACGCTTCATCATTTGGTTGATCTCTCTATCACCCTGAGAAACATGCATGTGGATACCGGTATCCAGCCTGAATGCAGCCTCTTGTATCTCCAAAAGCAGTTCCTTGCTGCACATATCGGGGCCTTGCGGTCCCAGCATACAGGTGATCCGGCCGTTTTCACGGTCGTTCCATTTCTGGATCAGATCCAGATTTCTGAGAAATTTTCGGTTGCCCTGAGCCGGGTCAAAGGTGTACAGCTCACCCACAGCCGTCTTATTTTCCTCTGGCAGCTCACTGATAAGCTCGGCAACTCTGGCTCGTGTTCCAACCTTGACATGGTTTTGGACGATCTGCGTCATAGGAGTATCAAAATCGCAGAAGGTCGTAGTGCCCGCCTTGAGTGCCTCTACAATATTCATCAAGGAACCTTTGCATACTGCATCAACATCCTTCCGCAATTCCTGTTCAAACGGCCAAAGCCCATGCTGCATCCAGTTGTTCAGATCCTGAGACACACCGCGAACCAAGCCATCTCCCGTATGGATATGCGCATCGATGAGGCCGGGCATCACCACTTTTCCGGATGCGTCAATCACCCGATGCGCCGACCAATCCTGAAGAACCTCTTTCGTAGCACCGACAGCGCTGATCCGGTTTCCGGTTACAGCCACAGCGCCATCTTCTAAAATACCTACGCCGTTTCCACGCATAGTGATCAGAATCGCATGGATAAACAAATAGTCTGCTGTCATGGTTTCTGTCCCTTTCTGTTTTCAGTTCTCTCGGTTGGCCGCGAGAAACAGAGCGTTTGTCAATATCTGTGTGCCAATGACCAGATCATCACGGGTTGTATACTCCTCAGGGCAATGGCTGAGCCCGCCATTTGAGCTTCGCAAAAACAGCATCCCCATCGGCATAATTCTCGACATATTCATAGAGTCATGTGCGGGGAAGCTGATCATTCGGTCTTTCTCAAATCCGGTTCCGACGGCTGCTTCTTCCAAAATATGGATCAGTTCCGGTGCGCAGTGCGCCGGTCTCAGGTCGCAGGTTGTTTCCACAGTCCAAGATAGACCCCGTTTTGCGCATTCCTGCTTCGTGACCTCAATCAGATCCGTATAGAGCTTTTCCCACTTCATGTCCTCCGTTTCACGGAAATCCACGGAAATCGTCACGTCCTCCGGGATAATATTGTGTTCACAAGGTAACACGGAAATATATCCAACCGTACCTCTAGTGTCTTTGCTGCATTCCTTTGCCAGATTTTCCACAGCGGAAATTACTGCCGCCGCTGCGGCCAAAGCGTCATGACGATCCGACATCGCCATTCCACCGGCATGCGCTGCTGTTCCATGAAAGTGGAGATAAAACTGTTTAATGCCTGCAACACAGCTGACAATGGAGAAGGGTTTGTCTGCGTCCAACAGATACCGCCCCTGCTCTATATGCATTTCCAAAAAACCACAATAGGCGTGGGGGTCTATTTTACTCTCTGTTAACCTTTCTGGATCCAACCCCATCCCGAATTCTCTCATGGCATCGCTGAGAAGCTGACCTGTCTGTCGATTGCGCAGATGAAAAGCGTAGTCGTCCGGAAGCATCCCGCATATCGCCTTGCTTCCGAATGTTCCGCCCAAAAATTGGCTGGCTTCTTCATTGATAAAGGCCACCATTTCCAAAGGCTTTTTGTGCGGAAGTCCGGATTCTTTGATGGCAACCAGCGCTTCCAATGCCCCCATTACACCAGCCAATCCATCAAAGCATCCTCCTTGAGGTACGGTATCAAAATGAGAGCCGCTCAGCACAGCCGGAGCATGTGGATCATCGCCCTCCAGCCGGGCAAATACATTTCCAACGGTATCGATCCTTGCCGTCAGGCCCGCTTCCTTTATCCACCGGATCAGGAGCATTACGGCTTCCTTATAAGGGGGTTCCCAAGCAAAACGACTGATTCCGCCTCTGGGATCACTTCCAATATGCCCTACCTCGTTTAATCGCGCCCACAACCGATCCGAATTGATGCTGACATAGTTTTCCATGTTGCTACCTCTTTTCTATTTTAATTTATTTACGTGCTCTTTCATAAAACACCGCACCACTCTTGCCTGACGGATGAAGCAACGTTTTGTCAGGCGCTGTGCCTGGAATTATGCGGTACTGCCTTAGGATTCATAAAATCAATCTCGAATCCGGCAGCATGGTTAATTTGCAATTTATACGATTTAATTATATATTAGCCGGTGAGCGGTTGTCAATAGCTGCAGTAATATTTTTTAGCAGAAGGTATTCGTACCGCAGACATAAAACCAACCACCGCGGGAAGCGCAATCGATTAAAAATTTTTCGCATATTGGCAGGGGCGGCTGTTGATATATGCTGCTCTTTTCTGTATGCCGTTCTCCATCCCGAAATACGAATTTGCGGCGGGCACTGCCGTCCGCAATGTGGTGCAGGATCTGATGACCCCGGAGGATGCCAGCCGCATGGCACAAGCCCTTTACGATGCCGCAGATCCGGTCTGCCGCTGAACCGGAGCAGAAACTGCACGAATATGGCAAAGCAAAGCCCACAGGCTGGAATTCCATCCAACCTGTGGGCTTTGTTGTACTTGCTAATTGATATAGGTTGATATCAATTAGCATCAGCTGCTTTTCCGATTCTCATTCATAATCCTTCTGGCTCGTCCGCGCGTTGTGTCCTCAAAAGTTTCATCTTCGCTGAATCGCAGCCAATAGGGATCTTCCATCAGGCAGGCATTGGTACGCTTAACAATTTCCCACGCATTGTAGTCCGGTAGGCCCATCCGTTTCAGGATTTCTTTACAGTCCATCCGATTTTTCGGAAAGATACGCTTCTTTGCCCAAACCACCACATCGACTAATGGAACTTCACGTTTGTCACCGATGAAAAGGTTCAGTGGCAGATAATACTGCGGCACACCCTCATTTGCGCAAAGAGACTGCCCATCTTCGCTCAAGTGGGCGATTTCTTTTTCATCCATCATCAATTTCAGATAGGCCATTTTATCACCCCATGGCGGCTTTCAGGTAATGTAGACGGTATTTCAGATACTGACGGATCGCAGATGCTCGTTTTTCACTCAATAGTGCAAGAATCGGCGAAATAGCCTGCATAATCTCCTGATACAGCGTGTCCAGATCACGCACAGGCAGCACAGGCTCGTCGATCAGTTTGATCTGCTGGGCGTGACGACTGCGGAACGGTTTGGCTTTGTCGAACTGATAACGGAGCTTCGTGTCAGTCAATTCCTCGTCGATTGCCCATGCAAGCAGACTGCCGCCATTGTCGTAAATAGGCGGAGCATAATTTTTTCCATCCCGGACGATTACATCAAAATTGTTTTCGTGGCGGTCTTCGTTGCCGATAAAGGCATCGAACGCCAACATCTGATAGAGCCACTTCTTGCCATACAATTCTGTCGCATACTGAAACAGTGCCTCCGGTGAAGCGGCCTGACCGCTGGCAAGAAAATGGGCGTCAGCCAAGTCTGCAAAATGATACAGTTGTTCATCGTCCGTTGTGAACTTGGGGCAAACGCTGACCACATCACAGGAATAGGTTTTAATATCTGGGAAAAATTTAGCAGGCATCAGCGTATATTTTACATGAGGCAAGTCTAGTGCCTCTGCAATCAGTGATGCCATGACCTCTGAATAGGGCTCATATCCAGCTGTTCGAGCCTCAGTAATAGAATTGCCTTTTACCATGACAAGCTGGTCGTCCACACGATACCAGCCCTTTGAGAGCATCCCACGGCTTGTCCGGGTTTCTTGCTTTTCGAGCAACTGAATGCTGGTCGGCGTTTTGATTGGGCTCATGGTATCACACTCCTTTACTCCATTATACCATGTTCATACGGATAGACAAGAAAAATCATTGATACACGATCTCCCTCACCACCACTTCTTCCGCCTGCGCTTTCAGCCCATTCATGTGCGCCACCCAGAGAAGCTGTGCGCGCTCTTTGTCCGGCGCGGGGTACTTGTCTAACAGAGTGGTCATCGTGCGTTCCAGCCACTTGCAGGCCGTTTTCTGGACATCCTGCAAATGCGGCCAGAGCGTACCGTTCAGCAGCATCTTGTTGTACAGCACAGGACGCTGAGTTTTGAGATAGGCCAGCCGCATCCGGGTGTACTTACCCAGAGGTTCGCAGCTGTCGGTCTGCGTCAGGGTGAGCAGGGGCAGTTGATAGTCCCCGACCTGTGCATAGCGGATTTCGGTGCGGACAGTCGTTTCGTTTTTCATAGTAAATCTCCTTTTCGTTTGGCTTTCAACGTCTTTTGCGGCTGCGGTGGAAAACAGCGGTCACCTCTTCCGGTTCTGCGCTGTCAGCCAGTTTCCCTGCGCCTGATAGTAGTGCTCCATCGTGGTGGGGGCGTTCAGGATGGTGGTGCGCAGATAGGCCATGAT
>OGMH01000910.1_pt1 | contig 11885 bp, 6 predicted proteins | sample 1573191 | NCBI WGS metagenome assembly OGMH01 (sample SAMEA2581978, study PRJEB24529) | metagenome | biome: Human gut stool | place: China | collected 2011 | reverse complement strand
TATGGATTATGAAGAATTTTGTAATGCTGCGGGTAGCAGTTATGAACTTTTGCAACAGATTTTTGATTGTGGTACGGCTATCGGACAGGCAACTAACCGTAAATTAATGAGAGATTTGAGGATATATATGGCAGTGGGGGGGATGCCGCAGGCGGTAGAAGCATATATAAATGGGAAAAACTTTTCAGAAATTGATATGGTTAAAAGACAGATAATTTCTCTTTATGAGGAAGATTTTAAAAAAATTGATTCATCAGGGAGAATATCGGCACTGTACCATTCCATTCCGGCACAGCTTTCAAAAGATGTAAGAAAATATCGGATTACAACAGCAATCGGAAAGAAAAATAATATAAAAATGGAAGAATTATTGTACGAATTGATAGATTCAAAAACAGTTTTACCGTGTTATAACTCAACAGACCCAAGAGTAAGTCTGACGGATACAAAAGATTTTGACAGTTACAAATTATATCTTTCTGATACCGGATTGTTTGTCACTTTGATGTTTATTGACCGCCCGGTAACGGAAAATGATATATATGCAAAAATGCTTTCAGATAAATTACCTGCAAATCTAGGGTATCTCTATGAGAATCTTATCGCTCAGATGATTGCTGCATCGGGAAGGGAATTGTATTATCATACTTGGGAAAAAAATGGCAGTACACATTATTATGAGGTGGACTTTCTGACTTCTGAGGGAAGTAAATTAAATGCATTTGAAATTAAGTCATCCGGTGCAGGAAAACATGAGTCGATAAAGGAGTTTTGTAGGAAATTTTCTCAAAATGTTAATAAGGCATATTTAATATCGCAGAAAGATGTGGGTATGGAAGATAATTTAATGTTTAAACCATTTTATTTAATGCCTTTTTTGATAAAATAAAATATTTTTTGAAGAAAATGGAGTTGTTAAGAAAATGGCACATAAGGCATTTTTGGCAGTTGCGTAAATTGGTGCTGAACAAGAGCAGGGAAGAAAATATTTTTCCTATATCTGCAAATAAATTTAAACAATAATACAATTCTTAAAATTATTAAACAAAAATCACCCCTGCCGCTCAATCATGAGAAGCAGGGGTGTTAAAATGCCATTGATACTTGTATTCATTTGTCTTTTATTTTACTGTTACTTTGCACACGATTTTCTTTTTACCTGAAATTACCGTAATGTTGACTTTTCCTTTTCTTTTGGCTTTGATTTTTCCGGTTTTGCTGACAGTGACAATCTTTTTATTTGAAGTTTTGTAAATAATCTTATCCCGACTGTTTATCGGTGTTAGAGTAACTTTCAATCTAAAAGTTTTACCCTTTTTCAAAGTCAGTTTAGTGCGGTTTAGTTTTATCTTTTTCGTGGTCTTTGTCTTTTGGCTTGTCTGTGTATTTGTGTTTTGATTTGAATTTTTATCTGAAGTATTTGTATTCTGTTTATCAGAAGTTGTCTTAGCTATTCTAACAGACTCTACTTTTCCACAAACAGTGCAAGTTCTGGATTTCAGTCCGTCTTTTGTGGCTGTTGGTTTTTTTACAACCTTGTATTCTCCATAACTGTGTCCTGTTGCCTTGACTGTTTCAGTTTTAGTATTGCCACATATGGTGCAGGTATATGTCTTTGTACCTCTCTTTGTGCAGGTAGGTTTTGTTGTAATCTTTCCATCGTCATAGCTATGAGTTTCAGTTTTAGCAATCGATTTACCGGAAGAAATTTTCTTTCCACAATCGGTACAATAAGTATCACCGGTATAACCTTTTTCCTTACAGGTAGCATCCTTTTTGTTACGGATTTCAGTATGCTGATGTCCTGTTGCCTTGACTGTTTCGGTTTTAGTATTGCCACAGACAGTGCAGGTAAAAGTTTTTGTGCCTTTCTTTGTGCAGGTCGGTGCTGTTGTGATTTTTCCATCATCATAGCTGTGATTGTTTGTTTTGGCAGTCGTCTGACCTGATGAAATTTTCTTACCGCAATCGGTACAATAAGTATCACCGGTATAACCCTCATCTTTACAGGTAGCGTCCTTTTTATCACGGATTTCGCTGTGAAGATGCTTGTCTGCTGCCTTGCTTATCGTTTCGGTTTTAGTATCGCCACAGATGGTACAGGTAAAAGTTTTTACGCCTTCTTTTATACAGGTCGGTTCTGTTGTGATTTCACCATCATTCCAATGATTATCACATTCATGTACAGTTATTGTTGGCATATCTGTTATTGTCAATCCGTACAACGATGCCGTTAATGTTGTGTTACCCTCTTTGACACCTGAAATTTTCCCATCACTATAAGTGGCAATCGAGTGACAGAAATGTCCGGTATATCTGCCACAAATGCCTTACCTCCCAGATAATTAATCATAGTTTTTATATTTGGTGTTATTGTTTCTCCGGTTTTAAGAATATATGAATCTTTATCAAAACATAGTTCAATATTTTTAATCTTGCTCTTAATTAATGAAATAGCCGTAATCTGCTCGTTGTCAATTGCTGATGTTTTAGTTGTATTGACAGAAGGTCTGTATGCAAATTCTTCCACCCAGTAGTCACAGCCATCGTATTTTACATGGCCAATTCCAACGCAGTTAAACTTAGGATTTAACATATTTCTGCGGTGTCCTTGTCCGTTATATTTTTCACCATCTTCACGCCATGCTGTATTTACTGCTTGTGCTGAGTGATAGCCTATTGCAATATTCTCTCCTACAGATTGCCAATCAGTGATATTTTCTTCTTTATAAATGCTAGAAGAGTCTTCACCATTTGGTCTGGTATGATCATACCGTATTACAAGTTCCGCTGCACGCTTCATTGCAAGTTTCTCCAAATCATAATCATAAGTAAGAGCATCTCCAAAATATGCGTCTTTTTTTGTATTGGTTTCATTCCAGCACCAGGCATCATAATCACTCGTTCTCATCTCATTTATCATGTCAAGGATTGTCCTGGCTTCCGTCTGGCCATATTGTACTGAGATGTTGACCGGGATGATTTCTTCTGCTGCATTTGATTTATTTGAAATTGTCACAAAAAAGCTTATGCACAAGAAAAATAAAAGTAACTTTGATAGATGTTTTTTCATAGATTTCACCTGTCCTTTCTATAACTATTTATGGTGGCAGCACTTAAAATGATAAATGTCAAAAAATGTATTATTTAAATGAATTATACAAAAAGTGTGTTGTGAAATCAATAGATGTGTAAATATAAATTTACGCATCCCTGATGGTATTTCTTACCCCAGAATCTCCCTCATCCTCACACTATAATCATGCCTGTTTTGCACCGTTTCAAGACCATGTCTTGCAATAGCTGTCCGTTTATCTTCATGTTTCAGATAATAGTCCGTTTTTTCGAGAAGGTCATCTATGCCGTCGTAAACTTCAAGGTCTTTTCCAATCGTGAAACAGTCTTTTAAATCCTCTCTCCAGTCAGTAATGAGAAAGCCACCCGCTCCGAGTATATCAAATACTCTTAAAGGTATTCCGGTCTCGATATTTGGTGCTGTCATATTTATGTTTATCTTAGAGTGCGCAAAAACAAGTGGTGCTTCTAAAAAATAATCTGCGGCTTTATGTGTTATGAGCATGGGAAACAGGGCAGAAGAGTCACTTGTCGTGAAAAGATGGACATTCTTAGGATATTTCATGGCAAGTCTGTTAAGTGTCATTGTACGCATTTTAGCGGCTGTTTTGTGTGAGAGTACACTTGTTGCAAAGTGAAATTTTAAATCCGCATTTGACTGTGTACTCCTTTTTATATCTGTATATTCGGACAGCATATCAATGATTTCAGGTGTGAGCATATTTTTTAAGAGATTACCTCCGCTCACATTTAACTGTGCTTCGATAGCGGCATCCATATAGCCGCAGAGGTAGTCGGGGAGTGTGTGCTCCATTTCGTCATAGCGGTTTTTGTCATAAAGATTTCCCACAAATGAAATATCGTACTTATATTTTGAAAATAAATTGTTTTTATAGCTTTTTGTGTATTCAGATTTTGCAGTTGTATAATTTTCTGTTTGTTTTAAATTTATATTTTTTATAGAAATATTTTTGTATGCAGTCTGCTCAGGCAAGTTTGACTTTATAAAGTCATTGTCTGTTAAATCTGATAAATTATGACTGTTTTCAATAAGTGCCTGTACACGTTTTGTATTAGTACATAGTGGCAGGTAATGAACGGTATCTGTTCCATTATTGTTAAAATGTTTTGCTTCACTACTGTCAAATGTATATATACAGTTGGTTTGGTAATTTACTGACGGATGCTGCATATTTAAAAGAGGAGAGTCGACATTGTAACATATATAACGGATGTTTTGTCTGTGGCAGACCTCGGCTATATATGAAAAATAATTTACTGAAAAAACAGCATCGTATTTTGTTAGTTTCTCTGATGTTTTTTCAGAGAGTGGTAAAGGTGATAAATTATTTTTGGGTGAATTGACAGCAGGGAAATTATTTTGAAAATTGCTATTTATGCCAGAAATTTTAGCTTCAAGTGTTTTGGAAAAAAAAGCAATATCTTCATCTCTCATTTTTATAGCAGAAAAATCAAGGACATCACAAAGATGTCCCTCATTTTTCAAAGTATCCAGTATATCGGGATATACGAAAATATCCCATCTGCATATAAGTATATTCATTTTAAAACCTCCACTCCGCAGATGTAAGCATCTGCAGATATAGATTTTTACTGTTGTAAATAACAAGCAAGCCTATAATTTCCAGGCTGTTTCTTCATTGCTTTCTGTCTACATGTTTTCTATTTGCAGATTTTTTCCAGCTGTTGAGAGCATAAGTTTAATTCTGTTAAGCTGGTTTACCTCACTTGCCCCCGGATCGTAGTCTACTGCCACAATGTTTGAATCAGGGTACTGGTGACGGAGTTCTTTTATTACACCTTTACCCACGACATGGTTAGGCAGACAGCCAAACGGCTGTGTGCAGACGATGTTTGGAACACCTGATTTTATAAGTTCTATCATCTCACCCGTAAGGAACCATCCCTCACCTGTCTGATTACCACATGATACGATAGGTGAAGCGTATTCTGCAAGTTTCTGAATCGGAACGGTAGGGTGGAAGCGTTTGCTTGCGGCAAGTGCGTCATTTGCACATTTACGGTATCTCTCGATAAACCATATAAGGAAATTGTTTATCTTTGCACTTGATTTTTTCTTGCCGAGGTATTCAGCCTTAAAGTTTGCGTTGTATAAGCTATACATAAAGAAGTCAATAAGATCCGGGCATACGGCTTCTGCACCTTCTTCTTCGAGAAGCTCAACTATAAAGTTGTTTGCAAGCGGCATGAATTTAACAAGTATCTCACCTACAATACCTACTTTTGGCTTCTTTATGTCAACAAGTTCAAGTTCATCAAATTCCTTAACGATATTCTGGATGTTTTTCTTAAATTGCTTCTTATTTGCCTTTTTAACTGACTCGATAGCAATCTTTTTCCATTTTTCATGGAGTGCATTTGCAGAGCCTTTTACTTTTTCGTAAGGTCTTGTCTTGTAGAGCACACGCATGAACACATCACCGTATATAAGTGCCTGGAGTGCCTTGTTTGCCATTTCGAGATTTACCTTTAAGCCTGGATTTTTCTCAATTCCGGCACTCATTGAGATGACAGGGATATAACCCATTCCAGCTTTTTCGAGTGCACGTCTGATAAATCCTATATAGTTTGTTGCACGGCAGCCGCCACCTGTCTGCGTGATGATAAGGGCAACTTTGTGGAGGTCGTATTTTCCTGACAAAAGTGCCTGCATAAACTGTCCTACAACGATAAGTGACGGATAGCACGCATCATTGTTTACATATTTAAGACCGTAATCTATACATTTGCTGTCTGCCTTTAATACCTCTACCTTGTAACCGCAGGAAGCAAGTGCAGATTCGAGTATCTCAAAGTGGATAGGAGACATATCAGGTACGAGTATCGTGTAGTCTTTTCTCATCTGTTCCGTGAATATAACTCTGTGGTGTGCAGTGTCAACACGCTTAGCCTCGATTTTTTTGCGTTCCCTGTCTTTTACGGCGGCGAGGAGTGAACGGATACGGATTCTTGCCGCACCTAAGTTGTTTACTTCATCTATCTTTAATACAGTGTATATCTTATTTTGTTTTGTGAGAATGTCGTTCACCTGGTCTGTTGTAACGGCATCAAGACCGCAGCCAAATGAGTTTAACTGTATAAGGTCAAGATTGTCATTTTTGGCAACAAATGAAGCTGCCTTATACAGTCTTGAATGATACATCCACTGATCCATTACGATAGTAGGACGGTCAACATCGGAAAGTTCTGAAATGCTGTCCTCTGTGAGAACTGCAACACCGTATGATGTGATAAGGTCAGGAATACCATGGTTTATCTCAGGGTCGCTGTGGTATGGGCGGCCTGCGAGCACGATGCCGTGTCTGCCTGTTTCTTTGAGATATTGAAGTACCTCTTTTCCCTTTTTGGTCATATCTTCACGAACAGCCTGCATTTCAAGCCAGCCCTCGTGTGCTGCTGCTTTTATCTCAGCGGCAGGGATACCGTTTTCTTTACGGAAGAAATCCACAAGACGCTTTGTAAGTATTTCCTCACTCTCAAGAGAGATAAACGGATTCTGGTATTTTATCTTATCATCACGCAATTCTTCAATATTGTTTTTTATATTTTCACCGTAGGATGTGACGATAGGGCAGTTGTAGTGGTTTCCTGCGTCAGGCACTTCGACACGCTCATAAGGAATACAAGGGTAGAATATGTATTCAAGTCCCTGTCTTATAAGCCATGTAACATGACCGTGTGCGAGTTTTGCAGGATAACATTCCGACTCACTTGGAATCGATTCGATACCGAGTTCATAAATCTTTCTGCTTGATACAGGAGAAAGTTTTACACTGTAACCGAGTTTTGTGAAGAATGTGAACCAGAATGGATAATTTTCGTACATATTTAATACGCGTGGGATTCCGACAACTCCTCTGGGGGCATCAGCCTTTTTAAGTGGTTTGTAATGTCTGAATACACGCTCATTTTTATATTCAAAAAGATTTGGAATCTGTTCTTTGTTCTTTTCAAGTCCGAGTCCTTTCTCACAGCGGTTTCCTGAAATAAACTTGCGGTCACCCGTAAATTCATTTACCGTGAGCAGACAATGGTTTATACATCCCTGACATCTCGTCATTGATGTTTTAAAACGAAGCTCATTTATTTCCTTAAATGAAAGCATTGTGCTTTTCTGTCCCGTATATCTGTCTTTTGCAATAAGTGCAGCACCGAAAGCACCCATGATACCTGCTATGTCAGGTCTTATCGCTTCACAGCCTGATATACGCTCAAAACTTCTGAGTACAGCATCATTGTAGAAAGTACCGCCCTGAACGACTACCTGCTTTCCGAGGTCTTTAGGGTCTGTAAGTTTGATAACTTTAAGCAGTGCATTTTTGATAACAGAGTATGCAAGTCCGGCTGAAATGTCGGCAACACTTGCTCCCTCTTTCTGCGCCTGCTTGACTTTTGAGTTCATAAATACCGTGCATCTTGAACCGAGGTCGATAGGATTTTCGGCAAATAAAGCTATCTTTGCAAAGTCAGCTACCTCATAGTTGAGTGATTTTGCAAAAGTTTCGATAAATGAACCACAACCCGATGAGCAGGCTTCATTTAACTGGACTTTGTCGACCGAGTTATTTTTTATCTTGATACATTTCATATCCTGACCGCCTATATCAAGAATACAGTCTACATTAGGGTCAAAGAATGCGGCAGCAGTATAATGTGCGACAGTTTCTACTTCGCCCTCGTCAAGAAGAAGTGCTGATTTAAGAAGTGCCTCACCATAACCGGTTGAGCATGAGCGTACTATTCTTGCACCCTCAGGCATTTTTGAGTATATATCTTTCATTGCTTTTAATGCAGTCTTTAACGGACTTCCGTTGTTGCTGCTATAGAATGAGTATAATAATGAACCGTCGTCACCGATAACTGCAACTTTTGTTGTAGTTGAACCGGCATCTATACCTAAGAAAAGGTCACCTTTATATGATGAAAAATCACCTTTTCTCACATTGTGTTTGTTATGTCTTTCAGTGAAATCTTCGTATTCTTTTTCAGAAGCAAACAAAGGCTCCATTCTTGTTACTTCAAATTCAAGTTCTATTTTATGTGAAAGTTTTTCTTTTAACTCTCCGAGAGAGGACTGCAAATCTGCATGGGCATTCATTGCAGCACCGGATGCGGCGAAGAGATGTGAGTGCTCAGGTGCGATTATGGCATCTCCCTCAAGTCCGAGCGTTCTTATAAATGCCTGTTTAAGCTCAGTAAGGAAATGAAGTGGACCACCAAGGAAAGCAACATTTCCTTTTATAGGTTTACCACAGGCAAGTCCGCTTATAGTCTGGTTTACGACAGCCTGAAAGATGGATGCGGAAAGGTCTTCCTTAGTTGCACCTTCATTTATAAGAGGCTGAATATCTGTTTTTGCAAATACACCGCATCTTGCGGCGATAGGATATATAGCCTTATAATTTTTAGCGTATTCATTAAGACCTGCGGCGTCAGTCTTTAAAAGAGTAGCCATTTGGTCGATAAATGAACCTGTACCGCCTGCACATATGCCGTTCATACGTTGGTCGATACCGCCGGTAAAATAGATTATCTTTGCATCCTCGCCACCAAGCTCTATTGCAACATCAGTTCTTGGTGCATAGTCTTTTAAAGATGTAGCGACGGCTACTACTTCCTGCACAAAAGGAATTTCCATATGCTTAGACAGAGTAAGTCCGCCTGAACCGGTTATCATAGGTGAGACAGGTATATCTCCAAATTCCTCATATGCTTCATCTATGATTTTAGCCAAAGTTTCCTGAATGTTGGCATAATGTCTCTGATAATCTGAAAAGATTATCTCGCCGTCTTTGTTCAATATAGCAATCTTAACAGTAGTTGAACCAATATCAATACCAAGTGTGTTAAAATCTAATTTCATCGTGTACCTCTTTCTATATCATAGCCAAAAGTCGCCATATTCTGCTATTATATGACAAACTATTTCTTATTTCAAGTGGCAGTGTCTGACAGCCGTCTTAAATTTTTTGTGTCAAAATTAAATCCTTATGAATATAATATAAAGAAAGTTTGAAATATGAAATATGATATTTGTATTAAATATGAAGAAGCCGGTCGTTTTATGACGCATATTTATTATATTTATTATATCGCAGAGGTTTTCTATGAATTATGATACTTGTGATGGAATGACATACACCATAAAGCAGGGGGATACATTATATGGAATAAGCAGAAAATATGATGTGCCGCTTGCAATGATACTCCATGCGAACCCTTATGCAGATGTTTACAGACTTAATGTGGGGGATACAATATGCATACCGATGAAGAAAAAATGCTGCAAAAAGCCGTGCAGCAGTGGAAACAGAGGTATGTCAGAGGACAATGACAGCAGCATGAATAACGGTATGGGCGTGGAAAATAACATAACAGGAAATCTTAATGTATCAGATGGTATGATAGAAACGAGACGAAACAAAGAAATGCCAGACAATATGGCAGGAACAAGACAGAGCACAGGAATGTCAGACAATATGACAGGAACAAGACAGAGCACAGAAATGCCAGAAAATATGGCAGAAAACAGGCGAAATATTGGAATGTCAGATAATATGGATATGTCAGAGAGTATGGATCTTCCGGATAAGGTTTTGGGAGCAAGGACGGATGTAAGGTCTGACAGAATGTCCGAAAATAAGGTTTCAGATGATGATAAATGGGTTAAATATGTTGCACAGCCGGGAGATACACTGTTTGATGTGTTTAATAAATCTGAATGTGACTTGAATGAATTTTTAAATAAGAATGGTTTAAAAGGCATCTATATCCTGCCGGGACTTGTGTATTTTGTGAAAGAAAAATAATGAATAAAAATCAAAAATAATAAATATATTTATAAAGCAGGGGATTTTGCTGTTTACAACGAAGATGTGGATGGCAATATATGTTGTTTCCTCTGCTTTATTGATAGAAAGAATAGTTTGACAAAGGCATAAACGATAACTATAATCAAAGCATGATGTTTACTAATATATTGCAAAGTTTATGTTTTTTGCAATAGGCATCTGAATATACATTTTGAAAGGATATTTTGATTTTATGAACAATTTTCTTAATAAACTTGAAAGAAAGTTTGGAAGATATGCGATACCTGATCTTATCAGATATGTTATAGTGCTGTATTGTGCGGGAGCAGTCATCGGCATGATAAATCCCCGGATATATTATAATTATCTCTGTCTTGATATGTCAGCAGTGTTTAGAGGACAGATATGGAGACTGTTTACATTTCTTATTGAGCCTTACGGTTTTTCAAGTGGAATGGGAATGTTACTCAGTATTTTGTTTTTTGTGATACAGGTTCAGTTGTTCTTTTTGTTTGGACGATCTTTAGAGCAGGCATGGGGAACATTCAGATTTAATATGTATTTCTTAAGCGGCTATCTGTTTAATATAATAGCTGCACTTATATTGTATATATCACCGCTGCACAGTGCGATTTATTATTCGGGATTTCAGTATATCTACTGGTCGATGTTTTTTGCTTTTGCGGCATTAAATCCGGATATGCAGTTTTTGCTGTACTTTGTCATACCGATAAAGGTAAAGTGGCTTGCACTTCTTGACGCAGCATATATGCTCTATCAGGTAGTCCAGAGTTTTTATTATGGAATCATATATTTCAGGGCAGGACAAAGCACAGGAGGCGGTGCTTACATCTCAATGGGGATTGCGATAATAGTCGCTATGGCAAACTTTCTCATATTCTTTTTTAGCACAAGAAATTATAGGAGAGTTTCGCCTAAGGATATACACAGACGAAGAAGTTTCAAGAAAAAAGCGAGTGCACCGAAAGCAGGACCAAGACATCGCTGTGCAGTTTGTGGAAGAACAGAGCTTGATGATGAAAATCTTGATTTCAGATTTTGCTCAAAATGTGACGGCAATTATGAATATTGTTCAGATCATTTATTTACACATCAGCATGTAAAAAAATTTATGTAAGGAGAAGAAAAAATGGCAGCTATTAATTTTGTTGCGATAGCCGGACTGATTGCAATGCTTTTATGCTACAAGCCGGTATGCAGCTTTATCAGAGGAAAGGAAGCCGCATATGGCGGGAAAAATGGCTCAGGTAAAAAGGAGTCTGCTGTGTCATATGGTGCGGCTGATGCAAAAACAGGATTTATGATATTTATATTTCTGTTTGCAGTTGCATTGCTCATAAGACTTATAGCAGCGGCAATATATAAGGGAAATGAGACTGATATGAACTGTTTCCTGCTCTGGTCACAGAGTGTGTTTACAGACGGATTAAAGAAATTTTATTTGTCGGATTCATTCCATGATTATCCACCTGGATATATGTATATACTTTATGTTGTTGGAGCAATAAGGGCATTGTTTTCATGGGCATGGGATAGCACGGCAAGCATTGTTCTCACAAAAATGCCTGCCATAATCGCAGATATGGTAACGGGCTGGCTTATATATAAGATAGCTTGCAAACGAATGAGAGAGACAGGTGCAGCTCTTGTATCTGCACTGTATCTTTTGTGTCCTATGATTATTCTCGACAGTGCGGTATGGGGACAGACTGATTCTGTATTTACCGTGTTTATGCTTCTTATGTGTTATCTTATTAGTGAGAAAAAACTTATACCGTCATATTTTGTATTTGCGATAGGAATACTTATAAAACCGCAGTCATTGTTTTTCACTCCGGTTCTTATATGCGGTATCATAGACCAGGTATTTCTTGAAGATTTTAACTGGAAAAAGTTTTTCAAAAATCTTGGTCTTGGAGTAGCAGCGATACTGAT
>OGMH01000896.1_pt1 | contig 12068 bp, 8 predicted proteins | sample 1573191 | NCBI WGS metagenome assembly OGMH01 (sample SAMEA2581978, study PRJEB24529) | metagenome | biome: Human gut stool | place: China | collected 2011 | reverse complement strand
ATCCGAGAGCATCAGCGTCAGCTTGTAGCTTCCGCGCGGCAGCCTGCCCAGCCAGTCCGCGCTGATGGCGGCTCCGGTCGAGGTCTGCGTATAGTCCGTGCCTGCGGCGAGGACTGCGTGCTGGGCGGCAAAGGCATCAACCTGTCCGGTGTGCTGGCCCAGCTGGGCTGCCCCAGCGTGGCGCTGGGCTTTGTGGCCGGGGAGACCGGTGCCTGGCTGGAGCGCGGTCTGGCCGCGCAGGGCCTGCACACCGACTTTGTGCATCTGGAAAACGGCATGACCCGCATCAATGTCAAGATCAAGGCGGGGCAGGAGACCGAGCTGAACGGAGCTGGGCCGGACATCCCGGACGAGGCCCTGCACCAGCTGGAAGAAAAGCTGGACGGTCTGACCGAAAATGACGTGCTGATTTTGGCCGGTAGCATCCCCGCCAGCCTGCCGCAGGACGTGTACGAGCGGCTGCTGGCCCGGCTGGACGGCCGGGGCGTGCGCTGTGTGGTGGACGCCACCCGCGCCCTGCTGGTGAATGTGCTGCCCTACCACCCCTTCCTCATCAAGCCCAACAACCACGAGCTGGGCGAGATCGTGGGCAGGGAGCTGCACACGGATGAAGAGATCGCGGCAGCGGCCCGCACCCTGCAGGAAAAGGGTGCCCGCAATGTGCTGGTGAGCATGGCCGGGGACGGTGCCCTGCTGCTGGACGAGCAGGGGCAGGTGCACCGCATCGGCTGCCCCAAGGGCAAGGTGGTCAACAGCGTGGGCGCAGGCGACAGCATGGTAGCCGGTTTTGTGGCTGGGTATCTGCAAAGCGGCAGCTACGCGCAGGCGCTGCGTCTGGGCACCGCCTGCGGCAGCGCAACGGCCTTCAGCCTTGGGCTTGCCACAAAGGAGAAGATCGACGAGCTGCTGGTGCAGCTTTGATGGGATAAAAGGAATAAGGAGAAACATTTATGCGCATCACCGAGTTATTTACCGCACAGTCCATTGCGCTGGACGAGGCGCTGCAAACACAGGAGGAAATCCTGAGCCGTCTGGTGGAGCTGCAGGCCACCCACGGCAACATCACCGACAAGGATGCCTACAAAAAGGCCCTCTACGCCCGCGAGGCCGAGGGCTCTACCTATGTGGACAACGGCATCACCGTGCCCCACGCCAAGACCGATGTGGTCACCCGCCCCAGCCTTGCCGCCCTGCGGCTGAGCACCCCGGTGCAGTACAACGCCGAAGATGACGGCACCACCGACATGCTGTTTGCCATTGCAGCGCCGGAAAACGGCAGCCTGCATGTGGACATGCTGGCCCGTATGATGCAGATGCTGATGAACGAGGACTTTGTGGCAAAGCTGAAAGCCGCAAAGACTCCGGCAGAGTTTCTGGACTGCATCGACGCGCAGGAGGAAGCCCAGTTTGGTGCCGAGAGCTTTACGCAGCAGCAGCTGCCCCAGAATGGTTACCGCATCCTGGCGGTGACGGCCTGCGTCAACGGCATTGCCCACACCTACATGGCCGCCGAGGCGCTGACCAAGGCTGGCACCAAGCTGGAGCTGCCCGTGAAGGTCGAGACCAACGGTTCCGACGGTGCCAAGAACATCCTGACCCGTGAGGAGATCGCGGCCTGCGACGGCATCATCGTGGCGGCGGACAAGAACGTGGAGACTGCCCGCTTTGACGGCAAGCCTGTACTCTTCACCCGCGTGGACGACGGCATCCACAAGCCCGAAGAGCTGATTCTGAAGATCGTGCGGGGCGAGGTGCCCATCTACCACAGCAAGGACAAGGCTGCGGGCGATGCACCCGGTGCCTCCGACAGCGCGGCCCACACCGTGTACAAGCACCTGATGAACGGTGTTTCCCACATGCTGCCCTTCGTCGTGGGCGGCGGCATCATGATCGCGCTGGCCTTCCTGCTGGACGATTACAGCATCGACCCCTCCAACTTCGGCATGAACACCCCGCTGGCCGCCTTCTTCAAGACGGTGGGTTCTGCGGCCTTCAGCTATATGCTCCCCATCCTGGCGGGCTTCATCGCCATGTCCATCGCAGACCGACCGGGTCTGGCCGTCGGTTTTGCAGGCGGCGTTCTGGCCATGAACGGCACCAACTTCGCGGGCCTTGCCTCCGGTGAGACCGCCGGCATCTCCGGCGGCTTCCTGGCGGCTCTGCTGGCCGGTTTCGTGGCCGGTTATGTGGTGGAGTTCCTCAAGAAAATCACGGAGAAGCTCCCCGCCAGCCTGAACGGCATCCGTCCCATGCTCATCTACCCGCTGGGCGGCATCCTCATCGTGGGTGCTGTGATGTGCGGCATCAACCCGGTGATGGGCATGATCAACACCGCCATGACCGACTGGCTCAACGCCTTGGGCGGCACTTCCAAAGTCCTGCTGGGTGCCATCGTGGCCGGTATGATGAGTGTGGACATGGGCGGCCCCTGCAACAAGGCCGCCTACGTCTTCGGCACGGCCGCGCTGGCCTCCGGCAACTATGAGGTCATGGCCGCTGTCATGGTGGGCGGCATGGTGCCTCCCATCGCCATCGCCCTCTCCACCACTTTCTGCCCCAAGAAGTGGACTCCCGACGAGCGCCGCAACGGCATCGTCAACTATATCATGGGCCTCTGCTTCGTCACCGAGGGCGCTATCCCTTACGCTGCCGCTGACCCGCTGCGCGTCCTGCCCAGCTGTGTCATCGGTGCAGCCCTCTCCGGTGCGCTGTCCATGACCTTTGGCTGCGCTCTCCGCGCCCCTCACGGCGGCATCTTCGTCTTCCCGGTCGTTGATCACGCTGTGATGTACTGTGTGGCTCTGGCGGTCGGCAGCGTCGTGGGTGCGGTCATCCTGAGCCTGCTCAAGAAGACCCGCACCGAAGAATAATCAGGCTATCCTCCCCTTTTCAAGTATAAACAGCCAAAGGCCCCCATCCGGCATCTGCCAGATGGGGGCCTTTGGCGTGTAAGATACAGTTAAAAAGGCTCTCCCCTTGGGAGAGCTGGCGCGTGAGCGCCTGAGAGGTCAAATTACCAATAAAACACAAAAACCCGCCTGGCAGCGGGTTTTTGTGTATAGAGGGGTGGGAAAGTATATAAAGTGGTGAATCGCGTTATCAGTCGGCAGCGTATCGTACCCGAACACCGGAATCCCAGGCGGTACATCAGAACTTCAGTGACGCTGCCTCGCAGTATGTATTATACCCGAATTTGTTTTCTTGTCAAATGCAAAAATTTGGTTTCGCTTTAATTTAGCACTTTACTTTTTGACCAAAACTTTATATAATTAAAGACGGAAAAACGAAAACTGATTTTTGCACAGGTTGTGCTATTGCCACAACAATAAAACTTTACTTTCAGAAAATTTTGTGTAATGTAACATATTTCAAAAGGAGTACTTTTCCTATGGACGATTTGGACCGCAAGATTCTCGCCCTCCTCGCAAAGAACGCCCGTATGCCGGTGAAGGAGATCGCCGAAAAGGTGGCGCTGACCAGTCCCGCTGTCTCCAGCCGCATCCACAAGCTGGAAACGGACGGCATCATCAGCGGCTATACCGTGATGCTCAACCGCCCGTCTGACCGGGTCTATGTGGATGCTCTCATCAGCCTCTCGGTGGCCCCGTCCCAGCGGGACGAGCTGGTGGAGCTGATGAAGAACAGCAAAGAGGTGCTGCAGTGCTACCACGTCACGGGCGCTTACACCTTCCTCATCAAGGTGAGCTGCGGCAGTATGCCCCAGCTGGAGCATCTTATCTTACAGTTCCAGAAGCTGGGTACCACCAGCACCCAGATCATCCTCTCGACGCCCGTCAATCATGGTGACCTTGAGGCCATGATGCTGTAAGCGTTCATAGAACTGTTACACTTGTGGGTGCAATTTTCGCCCGCCGTGGGTCGTTTACCGAATAGCAGGGATAAAACATCAAATACTATCACTGCACACCGAAAATCTCACCCTGCGAACGAAAGGATAAATTGAATATGAAACGTATCATTGCTTGTCTGATGGCCGGCGTCATGCTGCTGGCTCTGGTGGGCTGCGGCGCGTCGGGCAGCTCCGGCAGCGCGTCTTCTGCCGCGAAGAAAGATTACACTCAGATCCTCCACGACGCCCGCAGCGACGAGGACAACAAGTATGAGATGATATTCACCAAAGGCGAGGATGGCAAGTTCACGGCCCAGTACGGCTACAGCGCCGAGTATGAGGCCGACCAGCTCTCCGATGAGGTGGCCAACATGATGATGCCTCTGCTGGGCCTCGAGGACGATATGTACGACGACTTCGCCGCCTCAGTGTCCGGCATGATGGTCAGCGTCTACGGCGTGGCCATCGTCAAGCCCGCCGAGGGCAAGACGCAGGACGTGGTGGATGCGATGGATGCCTATGTCCAGAGCCAGCAGAAGTCCATGGAGCATTACCTCGAAGACCAGTACCAGATCGCCTCTGCCGCCCGCGTGGCGACTGTCCCCACCGGCGAGGTGGTCATGGTCTGCTGTGAGGACAGCGACACCGTCTTTGAAAACATCAAAAAGGCTCTGGCCGCATAACGTATTGCAGGAAAAAGCCCCCGCTTCCGGCTGGAAACGGGGGCTTTGCTGTATTTGTTGATTACGGATTCTCGATGGCGTTCACAAGCTTGTTGGCGATGTACTGGTGGCCCTTGATGGTGGGATGCACGTCGAGGGTGGTTTCTGTGTTGGGGATGGCCACATAAGTCAAGTTATAAGTCTTGGCGATCTGCTTCTCAAACTTGTTCAGCTTGTTGAAGTAGCTGCGCCAGCAGGGGATGAGCGGCACAGGGTTGGTGTAGCCCACGAGGATGATCTGGGCATCCGGGTTCAGATTGCGGATCTCCTGCACGATGGAGATGAGGGCTGCGGTGGTCTTGGGGTAAGTCTCGTCGCAGATCTTGCTCATGCCGGAGAAGAGCAGATTCCAGGTGGCGTCCCTCTCGGCTTTGGTCAGGTCCATCGCCTTGATGCTGCGGTAGATGGTGGACATGGTGGAGCCGGAACCTTCATTGCGCAGGTCGCCGGCCAGAATGGTAGCGGCCAGTTTCTCGCTCTTCCAGTTGGTGGCGTTGCCCAGAGCCACGATGCAGGGGACGAAGGCGTCGTTGGAGCCGATCTGGACGGAGACGACGTCGGCCTTGCGGATGTAGTCCTGGAACTCAGGGTAGTTGTACTCGCAGCCGGACGCCATGTTCATCTGGGGCATCTTGCCGTACCGGATCATGTCCGCGAGGTCGGGAGCCGTCAGGGCCGGCAGGCCGAGGTTGATGGCGTGGTCACGGTCGAGGCCGAGAGCTGCAGCCACCTTGCCGACATAGCAGTTGGGAGAGTAGCCATGGAAGTTGGGAGCCATATCGACGCTGTAGCCGGAGCGCGCACTGTACTGGACATCGGCCAGGCCGACGCCGGACACGATGCTGTCGCCCAGTGCGACGTAGGTGAGCTGCTCGTCCTTATCTTCCTCTTTGGTGTCATCGACCTTGACCTCGGCCTCAGCAGCGGCCGCTGCCTCCTTTGCGTCGTCCGCAGAAGGGACCGGGTCGGCCTGAGCCGTTTCGGTGGCAGAAGCCGCAGCTTCCGCCGGAGTCTCGGGCTGCAGGGCAGCCTCCGGGTTCAGGGTGACGATGACATGATCATCGCCGGCGGCGTCCGCAGCGGCCTCGGTCCCCTCGGCCAGCGCAGGGACACTGAGCAGGGAGACGAGCAGCAGGGCAGAGACCGCCAGACTTGCAAAACGCTTGTTCATGGCAGAAGAGTCCTTTCATGAAAATCAATAGTCGCGGGGGGAGATGTCAGCTTCGAGCTGACGGTAATCAACCTTGCCCACAGGGGTCATGGGCATACTGAGGATAAATTTGTAGGCCACGGGCTGGACGTATTCGGGCAGCTCCTCGGCGCACATCCGCTCCAGCTCCCGGATCACCTGCTTTTTCTTGGCGGTGGTGCACATGGTCCTTGTCGGTGCAGCCCACCACAGAGCACTGATGCACAGCGGGGTGGCGGCTGACGACATTCTCGATCATGGAGGGGAAGACCTTGAAGCCGTCGTGGCGGATGATGAGACGCTTGATGCGGGAGTCGAGGTAAACGAAGCCGTCCTCGTCCAGATAGCCGATGTCGCCGGTGTGGACCCAGATGCGACCATCCGGGTGGCGGCGAAGGATCATGGCCGTCTCGTCAGCCTTATTGTAGTAGCCCTTCATGGTGGTGGGGCCGGAGATGCACAGCTCGCCGCGCTCACCGATGGGCAGTTCCCTGTCAGTACCCGGCTCAAAGGCGGCGATGATGGTGTTGACCATCGGGATGCCAACGCTGCCGGGCTTGTTGTCTGCGCCGGCAGCCACGGTAGCGGCAGAGGATACCTCGGTCATGCCGTAGCCCTTTGCCATCGGGTAGCGGACGCCATGGGCGGCGAGGAAGTCGTTGACGGTCTGCTCTGCGCCCCGGGCGATGGAGTCGCCGCCGGCGGCGTAGTTCAGAATGAAGGAGAGATCCTTATCCCGCAGCTTGGGGTCAGCGGCCAGCTGCTGGTAGTGGGAGGGCACGCCGAACATATGCTCGGGCTTGTACTTCAGCACCAGACTGCCCAGCTTGGCCGGGTCGAGGTTGGGGATGATGATGACCGTGAAGCCCAGCACCAGCGGCAGATGGACGCCGCAGGCGTAGCCGTAGGCGATGAAGGGGGGCATGATGTTCATGAGCTTCTGGCCCCGGTGGAACAGCTTATCGTAGGCGCGGAACTGCTGCGCGATGGCGTTGAAGCAGTTGTCGGTGAGCATGACGCCCTTAGGAGAACCGGTGGTGCCGCCGGTGTGGACGACGACGCAAGCGTGGTCGGGGTCATAGGGCTCCGCAGCGGTGCTCTGGCCCTCGCCGCCCTTGATGAACTGCTTCCAGCGGATGACGTTGGAGGCATATTTGTTCTTGTCGGGGGTGGTCAGCTTGTAGCCTACGGCCATCACCGGGGGCAGAGAGTCGGCCGGAGAGAGGACGATGACCTTTTCCACGTTGGTGCGCTTTGCGGCCTGACGGCAGCGCTCGTACACGACGTTCAGGCAGACGAGAAGGTGGGAATCCACCTCTTCGATATACTCACGGATGCCTTCGACGCTGTAGCGGGGGTCCACAAGGTTCAGGGTGGCGCCGACCATGTCAGCGGCGTAGAACAGAGCGATGACCTCAGGGGTCATGACGCTGACCACCGTCACGATGTCGCCCTTTTTGACCCCGACGCCCCGCAGGGCGGCAGCAGTCTTTTTGACATTGACGATGAGGTCGGCGTAGGTGAACTTCCGGCCATAGTAGTCCAGTGCCGTATCGTTCAGATGGTTCTGGTTCCGATGGCAGACAAAATCGAATGCCGAAAGGGTGGGCAGGGTCTGGTCGATGTACTTCTGAGCGTAGTATTTGAGCCAGGGTTTGGCCTGGGATGCGTAAACAGGATTCTGCGTCGTCATCAATTTCTCATTCCTTTATGTTTGTAGACCCGCGCGGGGGCCAATGTTTTGTTTCGTTTTGTTACAAAGCCACTCCTGTTATTGTAGTAGAGCAGAGAACAAAAGTCAATAAACAGAGAGGCTGCAATGAGAAAAACGCAAGAAAAAGTTTACAATTCCCGGCACCAGTCTTCGGCCTCGGAGGCGCTGCAGAGCACCCAGTGACGGGGCCGCAGCTCCCGCCACTGGGGAGCCTCCGTGGAGTAGTCGTGCATGGAAGGGTCATAGACTAGCAGCTTTTTCTGCCGCTCGCGGCGGGGGCTGGGCATGGGGATGGCCGACAGCAGGCTGCGGGTATAAGGGTGGATGGCGTGGGTCACAAGCTCTTCGGCGTCGGCCAGCTCCACGATGTCGCCCTTGTGGATGACGGCGATGCGGTCCGAGATGTACCGCATGACGGACAGGTCGTGCGCGATGAACAGGTAGGTGATGCCGCGTTCCTTTTGCAGATGGCGCAGCAGGTTGAGCACCTGGGCGCGGATGGACATATCCAGTGCAGAGATGGGCTCATCGGCGATGATGAACTCCGGCTCCACGATGAGGGCGCGGGCGATGCCGATGCGCTGGCGCTGGCCGCCGGAGAACTCGTGCGGGAAGCGGGAGGCAAATTCGGGCAGCAGGCCGACATCCAGCAGCGCCTGGCGGACTTTTTCTTCCCGCTGGGCAGCGGTCAGGTCGGGCCGGACGTTCATCAGGCCCTCGCCGACGATGTAACTCACCTTGGCGCGCTCGTTCAGGGAGGACTGCGGGTCCTGGAAGATCATCTGGATCTCCTTGATGACCTGCTGGTCCAGCGCGTGGGAGATCTTGCCGTTGATCTTCTGGCCCTTGTACAGGATCTCGCCGCCGGAAGTGGGCAGGATGCGCATGATGGCGCGGCCGATGGTAGTCTTGCCGGAACCGGACTCGCCCACCAGGCCGAACGTCTCGCCCTTGTAGATCTTGAAATTGGCGCGGTTCACGGCGCGGTAGGCTTTTTTGCCGGAACCATAGGTCACTTCGAGGTCTTTGACCTCCAGAAGCGTTTCACGTTCCTCTGCCATTTTACATCCCCTCCTCTTTCAGCAGGCGGACCGCCAGCGGCGGCTCCACCTTGGGTGCCCGCGGGTCCAGCAGCCAGGTCTTGGCCTTGTGGGTGGGGCTGATCTCAAAATACGGCGGGCGCTTGACGAAGTCGATCTTGAGCGCCTGCGGGTTGCGGGGCGCAAAGGCGTCGCCGCGGATCTCGGCAAATAGGTTGGGCGGGGTGCCCACGATGTTGAACAGGTCCTCGCCTTTTATGCCCATCTGGGGCATGCTGGACAGCAGAGCCCAGGTGTAGGGGTGGCGGGGGTCATAGTAGATCTCGTCGGCGGTGCCGATCTCTACGATGTCGCCGGCGTACATCACGGCCACCCGGTCGGCAATGTTGGCCACGACGCCCAGGTCGTGGGTGATCATGACGATGGTCAGATCGTACTTGAACCGCATTTCCTTCAAAAGCTGCAAAATCTGGGCTTGAATGGTCACGTCCAGTGCGGTGGTGGGCTCGTCACAGATCAGCAGGTCGGGGTCGCAGGCCAGTGCAATGGCAATGACCACGCGCTGGCGCATACCGCCGGACAGCTGGTGCGGGTAGCTCTTCATGCGCTTTTCGGCATCGGTGATGCCCACCTCTTCCAGCAGCTGCACAGCCTTTTTGTAGGCGGCATCCTTGGGCATCTTGTAGTGCCACAGCATGCCCTCCATGATCTGCTTGCCGATGGGCATGGTGGGGTCAAGGCTGGTCATGGGGTCCTGAAAGACCATGGCGATGCGCTTGCCGTTGATGTGGCGGCGGATCCACTTTTTATCTTTTTGCAGCAGATCGACGGTTTCAGGGCTGCCGTCGGCGTGATGGTAGCTGAACCGGATGCTGCCGCTGTTCACCTTGGCGTTCTGGGCCAGAATGCCCATGGCTGCCTTCATGGTGACGGACTTACCGGAACCAGACTCACCCACCAGCGCCACCGTCTCGCCCTTGTACAGGTCGATGTTCACGCCGCGGATGGCGTGGACGGGGCCAGCCGTCGTCTTAAAGGTAATATCAAGGTCTCGCACCGACAAGACCTGTTCTCTTTTCGTATCAGGCATGTTGTGCGCCTCCTTACATACTCTTCATCTTGGGGTCAAGTGCCTCGCGCAGGCCGTCGGCCAGCAGATTGAAGCTGAGCATCAGCAGGCTCATGACCACGATGGGCGGGATGATCTGATAGGGATGGGTGGTGAAGCTGTTGTACAGCTCACTGATCAGGGAACCCAGCGAGCACTGCGGCACCGGGATGCCCAGACCCACGAAGGAAAGGAATGCCTCGGTAAAGATCGCGGTGGGGATGCTGAACATGACCTGAGTGATGATGGGTCCGATGATGTTGGGCAGCACTTCCTTAAAGATAATGAAGAAGCTGCCGGCACCCAGAGTGCGGGAAGCCAGAACGAATTCCTGGTCCTTCAGCTTGAGCATCTCGGCGCGGGCGATGCGGCTCATGCCCACCCACTCGGTCAGCATCAGGGCGAAGATGATGGTGATCATGCCGGGCTGCAGCACCAGAAGCAGCAGCGTGACGATGACCAGACGGGGGATGCCGTTGGCAACTTCAAGAAAGCGCTGCATCAGCATATCCACCTTGCCGCCGAAGTAGCCCGAGATGAGGCCATAGCTCATACCGATGACCATATCAATGACGGCAGCCGCCACGGCAATGATAAGGGAGACGCGGGCGCCTTCCCAGGTACGAGTCCAGATGTCGCGGCCATAGAGGTCGCTGCCGAACCAGTAGTAGACGTCATCCTTGCCTTTTTCGACATAGTTGTTGACGATCTTCGTACCGGTGGTCGTGCTCATCTTCTCGCTGCCGTCCAGAATGCCGAACTGCTCGATGCCGGGGACGCGAGGCGCAAAATTCTTCTGGCTCAGATCCTGGCCGGAATAAGTATAAGCATTCATTCCCGGGCCAAAGATGGCCAGCAGCAGGATGACAATGATCATCACGAGGCCCAGCACGGCGCTCTTCTTGCGGAAGAAGCGGATGCGGACGTCTTTCCAGAAGCTCTGGGCCGCGAAGTTGGTATCCACCGCGATTTCAGCGGCGTTGTCCTTCCGGGCAAACTCTGCCTCGGTGAACTTGTGCTCAGGGTACAGTTCCTGCACGGCCTGCGTGATGGCTGCGGCGGTGCTTTCGCCGCCCAGTCGGATCGCTTTTTCTGCCATATCAGTCGTCCCCCTTTGCCAGACGGATGCGCGGGTCGATGATGCCGTACAGCAGGTCAACGACCAGCATGATGCCAATGTACATGGCACTGTAGATAAAACTCAGACCGATGACCACGTTGTAGTCGTTGGACTGGATAGCCGTCACCAGCAGGCTGCCCACGCCGGGGATGGCGAAAATTTTCTCGACCACCAGCGAGCCGGTCATCAAATCAACGATGAGGGGAGCCAAAACTGTAATAATAGGAATAAGCGCGTTGCGCAGGGCGTGGCGGAAGATCAGCGCCGGGCCGGAAATGCCCTTGCTCTCGGCCAGAAGCATGTAGTCGGAATCGAGGACTTCTATCATCTCGCTTCGGGTGAAGCGGGCGATGGATGCCATGGTGAACATGGACAGCGACACGCTGGGCAGAACACTCGAACCGAAGACATCCTTTGCAGAGAACAGCATCGGGAACCAGCGGAGCTTGAAGCCGAAGGTGTAGCTCAGGGCCAGTGCGAAAACGTAGGACGGCACCGACACGCCGATGACCGAGATGATGGTGGCGATGGTATCAAAAATGGTATCCCGCTTGAGGGCAGCGATGATGCCCAGCACGAGGCCCACCAGAGCGCCCAGCGTGACGGCCATGCCGCCGATCTGGATGGAGATGGGCAGGCGGGACTGGATGAGCTGGGAGATGGGCGTGTTCTTGGAAATGTTGTAGCTCACACCCAGATCGCCCCGGAGCATATTGCCCACGTAGCGGAAGAACTGGATGTAGATCGGCTGGTCAAGACCGTATTTTGCATAGAGCGCGGCTCTCATATCGGCTGTCAGCTTTTCGTCGTTGAAGGGCGAGCCGGGCATCAGCTGCATCAGGATAAACAGCACCAGCAGGATGGCCAGCAGCGTAAACAGCGAAGTGAGGATACGCTTGATCGTATATTTTTTCACGTCAGGTGAACCCCCTTTATGTGACCGCGGCGATCAATCGTGCGTGGGCCGCGGACAGGTGCAATGGCAAAAAGGCGCACAGTGGCTTTTGCGGGCCACTGTGCGGCCTTATGTTCAGCGATTCAATTTAGGCGTTCTTCACGGTGCGCTTGTACACACGGTTCAGAGCGCAGGGGTGATGCTCCACACCGGTAACAGCGCTGGAGATCATCTCGGCGTTGCACTGACCGTACAGCGGGAAGATGACTGCCTGCTCCAGAACGATGGCTTCTGCATCGTACAGAGCTGCCCAGCGGCCCTCGGGGTCGGTGCAGAGGTCGCCGGTGGTGCATTCCTCGATGATGGAGTCATACTCGGCATCGCTCCACAGACCGTAGTTGTTGGAGTTGCCGGTGACCCACATGCCCAG
>OGMH01000893.1_pt1 | contig 12079 bp, 12 predicted proteins | sample 1573191 | NCBI WGS metagenome assembly OGMH01 (sample SAMEA2581978, study PRJEB24529) | metagenome | biome: Human gut stool | place: China | collected 2011 | reverse complement strand
GTTACAATTGTTATAAAATTTGATAAAAGTTCTTTACTTTTAACAAATCAGGTGATAATCTGATATTATAAATAAAATTAGAATAAAAATGTTATGGAGTATGATATTAAATGGGAAATTGCATGACAGATTTAGTGAATAAATTATCTGCAAATAACAGCTTGTCTAAAGATGAGTTTAGTGAACTGCTCAAGTTTAGAAACAATGAAACAACAGAGTACCTTTTTGAGAAAGCATTACTTGTGAAAGAAAAATTTTATGGAAAGAGTATTTATCTGAGAGGCATTGTTGAACTTACAAATTATTGTAAAAATAACTGTTATTATTGTGGTCTTAGAAGGGATAATATATTTATACCAAGATACAGACTGGACGAGAAAGATTTGTTGGGATTCTGTGAGGCAGGATACGACAGGGGCGTCCGGTCTTTTATGCTTGTTGGGGGCGATGATTATAATTTCACTGAAGCAAAAGTGGCAGATTTTATAACCATGCTTAAAGATAAATTTAGTGATTGCCAGATAGGGTTGTCATTAGGTCAAAGGAGTGAAAAAACATACAGGAAATGGTTTGAAGCGGGTGCGGTGAGATATGAACTAAGTCATGAGACAGCGGCTGAAAATCATTTTAAAAAACTGCATCCACCTGAAATGTCACTGCTTACAAGAAAACAGTCACTATGGGAATTAAAGAGCATAGGGTATCAGGTCGGCACAGGATTTATGGTGGGGTCTCCATATCAGATGGTAGCGGATGTTGTTGAAGATCTTTTGTTTTTAAAACAGCTTGACCCACAGATAGTTCATATAGTTCCGTTTATGCCGACAATCCATACAAGATTTGAACATGAAAGAAGCGGCAACGGTGATATGACATTATATCTTATGGCTATAGCGAGACTTATGCTTCCAAGAGCAATGATAACGGCAGATACAATACTTGATGATGTAATGCAGGATGGCAGAAAAAAGTCTTTAGAAGCAGGTGCGGGAGAGATAAATGTAGAACTTTGCACTGATGATATAAAAGAATATTACAATGTTTACAATAAAAAAATTCATCTCAAAAACTTCACCGGAGATGATGTTGAGAGGATAAAGAAAAAAGTAGTGGACAGCGGTTTTGAAATCGGGCAGGACAAAGGCGATTATATACCTGTGCCGGAGGAGGAATTATTGTATGGGAGGATACATCGTCTTATGCGACCACAATTCTAAATGGGCTGAAAAGTTTACAGATGAAGCAATAAAGAGGAATATACCGACGGTGGTTGTTGAAAGTATAGCAGAAATTGAAGATAAACTAACGGCAGACGGAAGTAGCATAATGCTTGTATGCTCATTAATAGAACTGAGGGAATATTTAAAAAATAATACAGTCGATGAGAAAATATTTTTTGAAAAGGTCAGTGTGTTTGTAATATCGGACAGCAACGATGATAATGAAGAGATTTATTATATCCGGCAGGGATGTGTGGATTTTCAATGGAGAAAGAGAAATATTTTTATTATAGTTGAGAGAATAAGAGCATTATTAAATAAAATAGAAAAAGCAGGGGAAATGATAATAGATACAAAAGAACTTATGATTATATACGATAAGGAGAAGATAAATTTAAAGAAGCGTGAAGCAGATATTATATCAATATTATATAACAGGGATGAGATAGTATCTACAGAGGAAATCTGTTTAGAAATGTGGGGAGTATATGACGAAAAGACAAAATCTAATTTGTATAATGCCATTTATGAGTTGAGGCGAAAGCTTGCTGGCAAGGGAGGATGCATACAGAATATTTATGGAAAGGGCTTTATTTTGTCGAAAGATGGCATACGGATAATTATATAGCATAAAAAAATTGTTGACCATTATGATGCTTTTTTATTAAAATAGTGTTATATGTATTCTCGGAATTCTTCGTTTTGAGAAGATACAGAGAGTACATTTATATGAAAAGGGGGAATAATGTGAAATATGTATTGCAGGATGAAATTGAGGGGTATGGACATTTTAATAATGAAAAGATACTTATAGTTGATGACAATGATACAAATCTGTTTGTTGTCAAAACTATATTAGAGGACAGAGGACTTATAGTTGACACTGCATTAAGCGGAAGTGAAGGAATTGCGAGATTTAAACATTCAGGGGAAAATGAGTATAGAATTGTATTTTTAGATATAAATATGTACGACATGAATGGTTATGAGGTATCAAAAAAAATAAGGGTTCTTAGCAGAAATGATGCAGAAAAAGTTCCAATATATGCATTGTCAGCCAATATCTTTGCAAAGGATAGAAACAAAGCTAAAGACTCAGGAATGAATGGTTATGTTACAAAACCCATAAATTATAAAGAATTGTTTTCTCTTATAAGTGAGACGATAAAAGAGCAGGATGAGATTTTTGATGAAGATACGATTGGAAAAAATGTTATAAATGAAAAAACTGATTATGACGAAAAAAATAAAAATTATATTTTAGATAATCTTGGACAACATTTTGTTTTTAATGCTTTAAATACAATAAAAGGTGCGGTTATTACGGGTTCAGAAAACACCTGTTCAATGATAAATGATCTGTCAGATTATATGCAATACCGTTTGAATACGCTTCGTGATGACAACCGTACTGTAAGTCTTATGGAAGAGATAAGACATCTAAAAGCATATACAAGGCTTGAAATGGCAAGATTTTCATACATTGATATAGATATAAAGGAAGTGCCGGAAAAGATTAAAGATTATCAAATACCGGCAATGTCACTTATGTTTATTGTGGAGAATTCAATAAAACACGGAGTTCGTCCACTAAAAAATGATATGGGAAAAAAAGCTGAAGTAAAAGTAACGGCAGAGGCTGTGGATTATGGTGCAGAGATTTACATTGAAGATAATGGTATAGGTTTTGAAAAACAAAATACAAAATTTTTAGAAGAATTTGGAGGGTTATCATATACTAAATACAGACTAATGAAACTGTGTCATTCTGAATTTGTGATTGAGAGTAAAAAAGGCATGGGAACAAGAGTCAGGATATTGCTTGAAGATATGGAGGAATGCATATGAAGACTATTGTAGTAGATGACGAGAAGATTGCATTAATGACCTTTATGGAGGAGGCAAAGAACATACCTGAACTTGAAGTCGAGGGACTGTTTGAAAATGCAGAGGAGGCAGTAGAGTATGTTAAAGAAAATAAAATAGACATAGCCATACTTGACATAGAGATGCAGGGGATAGACGGGATAAATCTCGGAAACATATTTAGAAGACTAAATCCCAAAATAATGTTAATATACATAACAGGTTATGAAAAGTATGCATATGAAGCAATAAAACTTCATGCGGCGGCATATCTTGTTAAACCCTTTTCGAGTGCACAGCTTGAGTATGCTGTTGAAACAGCGAGACTTCTTTCAAAAAGAGGAAAGAAAAAAATTTTTGTGAGAACATTTGGACATTTTGATGTTTTTGTGGATGACGAGCCTATCATGTTTAAAAGCCATAAAGCAAAAGAACTTTTGGCACTGCTTGTCGACAGGCGTGGCGGGACAGTTACAACAGATCAGATAATAGGGACTTTATGGGAGGAAAGACCGAATGACCAATACACACAGAATTTATGCAGTAAGATAGGAAAAACACTTGAAAAAGAATTAAAAGAAAATAATATAGAGCATATACTTGTATCAGCAAGAGGAATAAAGAGGGTAAATACTTCAGAATTCCGATGCGATTTTTATGATCTTGTAGATGGTGATGAAAAGGCAGCAGAAAAGTTTTTCGGAGAATATATGTTAGAGTATAGCTGGGCTGAAGAAAGAATGGCACTTTTGTCAAAATATATTTAAAAATTCCATTTCAATTCCTTTTTAAATACATAAGTGTTCCACTTTAGTGAGTATAATAATATAGTAGGACTGAATAAAAAGTTTATTTTTGTAAAACAGTCATATATTTTGTTTGATAGAGGTGGGGAGAACAAAAGTGGGTAGAGGAAAAGTATATCGAAAAGGAGTGGAAAATGAGAAATACGCAGTTAAAAGTAGTAATAGCAGACAGCAATCTACAGGAAAGAGAGAGCAAACAGCTCTCTATGGAAGCAAGGGGTATGAAAGTTATTCTGTCGACAGGAGATGGAAATAAAGTGCTTAAAGTAATTAATGATGGAAAAGCGGATATCGTGGTTATGGATATGGTTCTGTCAGGGGTAGACGGAATAGGAATTTTAGAGGAAAGCCGTAATATCTGCGAAAAGAAACCGATAATCATTATCCAGACAGCTTTGAGAATGGAAAACTTGGTAGAGCAGGCAATAAAATTTGGAGCTGATTATTATATGATGAAACCGGTATCAAACCAGATGCTTATAAATAGGGTAATGCAGCTCGTAAGTAAGCGATATACAAGAGAGAGTGAAGGCAGTTTAGGAAATATATTTAGAAAGAATGCAAGAGAATATGAGCCGGCAAGGGCAATAAACAATGTTTGTTCAGGAAATCTTGAGCTTGATGTGACAAATCTGCTTCTGGAAATCGGAATACCGGCACATATAAAGGGCTACCAGTATATAAGAGAGGGCATAATGCTTTCTTTTTATGACAAAAATATGCTTCATTACATAACAAAATGTCTTTATCCGACTATTGCAAAGAAGTATAAGACAACATCCAGCAGCGTGGAAAGGACGATAAGGCACGCAATAGAAGTTGCCTTTAGGAGGGGAAACAGACAGGTGCTTGAAGAGATTTTCAGTAATACGATATGTTCCAAGAAAACAAAACCGACAAACTCGGAGTTTATAGCCTTACTTACGGACAAACTTCGTCTGGAATATCGAACACGAAATGCCTCATAATGGTAAATATGTATAAAATTTGAGTTAGATGTATAAATATACATCATATATGAATATTTACAAGACGAAAAACTTGACGATTCCTATCATTTTGAGGTAAAATGATGAGAAAAAGTGAATGGAGGTGCCATAATGGATAATGAATCTATGATGGCTTTAAGTAAACAGCTTGAAGTTGAGTTTGACAGTCTTGTTGAAAACTGTTTGGTTTCAGGTGCGATAGATCTGAATTTATATCAGGAGTATGATGTTAAAAGAGGACTTAGAGACAGCTCTGGTAAAGGTGTATTGACAGGTCTTACTGAAATTTCGGATGTTACAGGTTATGATATAGTAAATGGTGTAAAAGAGCCTGCTGACGGAAAACTCTTTTATCAGGGGTACGATGTAAAGAAACTCGTCGGTGAGGGGATAAAAAAGAAGTTTGCGTTTGAGGAGACAACATATCTTCTTCTTTTTGGAAAACTTCCTACAGCAGAACAGTTAGAGGTCTTTATAGAGGTGGTTGCAAGTCTTCAGGAGTTGTCAGGACAGTTTGTAAGAGATGTTATAATGAAAGCACCTAGTGCAAATCTTATGAATGGACTCCAGAAAAGTGTACTTACATTATATTCATATGACAGTAACCCTGATGATATTTCGATTCCGAATGTACTCAGACAGTCGCTTCAGCTTATTGCGAAACTTCCATTGATAGCAGTATATAATTATCATGCATATAGACACTTTAATTTTTTAGATAGTCTTGTAATAAAACCGCCTGTAAAGGGGCTTTCAACAGCAGAAAATATACTTCAGATGTTAAGACCTGACGGAAAATATACAGAGCTTGAGGCTAGAGTTCTTGATGCAGCACTCGTTCTTCATGCGGAGCATGGTGGTGGAAACAACTCTACATTTACAAACCATGTTGTTACATCATCAGGAACAGATACATATTCGGCAGTTGCGGCATCTATAGCTTCACTAAAAGGACCTCGTCACGGTGGTGCGAACTTAAAAGTTCAGCAGATGTTTGCAGACCTCAAGAAAAATGTAAGTGATATTAAAGATGATTCACAGATTGAGGGATATTTAAAGAAAGTTCTTAAGGGAGAAGCATTTGATGGTTCAGGACTTATCTATGGTATGGGACATGCCGTATATACGATTTCAGATCCAAGAGAGCTGATACTTAAAGGATTCGCACAGAAACTTGCAAATGAAAAGGGAATGCAGGATGAGTTTTTACTTCACGATACTGTTGAGAGGATAGCGGCTGAACTTATCATGGCGAGAAGACATGTTATAAAGCCGGTATGTGCAAATGTTGATTTTTACAGTGGACTTATCTATACAATGCTTGGAATACCTGAGGAGTTGTTTACTCCGTTGTTTGCACTTTCAAGAATCTCAGGCTGGAGTGCTCACAGGCTTGAGGAGCTTGTAAATAAAGAAAAGATTATAAGACCTGCATACAAATATGTCGGTCATCATAAAGATTATGTTGAATTAGAGGAAAGAAAATAAAAGATTGATAGAATAGTCTTTCAAAAACACAGATTCATCACTTTTTGTTAAAAATGTTCATATAAAATCATCTTATAAAATGGTGTAAGAGTCAAAAACAGATGCATCAGTATCGGATATTAAAAAGGGAAGTATAATCGGATTCGCATTTGATGGGGACAATGTTACTAAGGTACTTATCAGAGAGGATAATGGAAAGATGGGAAAGCCTGATGATAACAATAATTCGGGAAACGCTCAGAATTCATCTGATAACAGTAATAGTAATAATTAAAAAACATAATATGGAAACATATTGTGGAGGAAAAAGGTGATAGCCTTATATGCCCGTATATCAAAAAAGGATAAGAGAGTGCAAAAGGTAAGCAACACTATTGAAAACCAGTTGTTTCTTTTAAGAAGCTATGTTTCTGATAATGCTATTTGTGGCGAACAGGAAGATATACATGAGTTTACGGATGACGGTTACAGCGGAACAGACAGGAAAAGACCTTCATTTATGAAGATGCTTGCATGGGTGGAACTAGAGAAAATAGATACTGTAATAGTAAAAGATTTTTCAAGGCTTAGCAGGGATCATCTTCTTATATCTGAAATGAGGGAAAAATATTTTCCTTTAAAGCAGATAAGGTTTATTGCAGTGCTTGACGGCTATGACAGTCTGAGTGATGAAAACACCGGTATAATATATCCGTTTAAGACGCTGTTTAATGAATTTTATTGCAGTGATATTTCAAGGAAGGTCAGGTGTTCACTTGAAGCAAAGAAAAGTTCGGGAGAGTATGCTGTAGCGAAACTGCCGTTTGGGTATGAGATAAAAGATTCAAAAGTAGTGTGTCATAAAGACAAGGCTGACCTTATCAGAAATATCTATAAAAGGCGTAAGGAGGGAAGTACATACGAAGAAATCTCGAAATTATATGATATGACAGTATCACAGGTGTGGAGGATATTGCATGAGCCTGCATATCTTGGATTTCATGTGTGGCACAGATATGAAATCGAGTCTTTTCCATTAAAAAGGCGGGTAAAACAAATGCCTGAGCAGTGGAAAATGGTGTCAGATGATAAAAACGACATAGCAGTCATTGATGAGTCGATGCTGTCCGATGATATAGTGAGATATTATGGAAAAAGTCACAGAAAAAACAATGCAAGACATATTTTTCACGGTATTACAAAATGTGGGATATGTGGAAATGCTCTTTGTTCAGACAGGGCAAAGAAAGGCTGGCTATGCTGCAGAAAATGTAATGGAAAAGAAAAAAAGCTGATAATGACCGGGAGGTTGTATCAGCTTTTTTTTGACAGGCTTAAGGTGGTATTTTATGGTGAGGTATGTTGTTGTGACAGAGAAAAAAAGACCGCAGGGCAGAGAGGAAACAGAGAGATTGAGTTTTTTGAAAAACTTTCCCAAAATATAAAAACAGATGTAGACAGAGAGATGTTGCTGAATATATTTGTAAGGAGGATATATGTCAGTGAGCCTGAAAAAGTTATCATATACTGGCGTATAAAAAAGTAAGATATTTTGGAGGCAGATGTGAAAGTAATAGTCAAATATTATGGAAGCCTTGATGGTGTGCGGGCGATAGCAGATGATGTAAATGTGTCTGAACTGCTCGCACAATATGCAGTTGTGGATATAGATACCGCATATCTTGATGAGTTAAGAAATGTGCCTGAGGTGATATATATTGAAGAACCGAGGAGAGTTTATCCGACGGGAGAAATAACAAAGATACCTGCCACGGAAAAAAATAGTGCGTCAGATACGCAGAACGAACTTGGCATAATGCAGGGGAATATACAGGAAAACAGGCTTAGCGGCAAAGGCGTACTTGTGGGGATTGTGGATTCGGGGGATTGTGTTAAAAAATATATTAGTAATAATAAAACTGGTGGATACAGTAAAAATTCTTTGTGTAATAAAAATTCCGAGTATGATAAAAATGCATTGAATAATAAAACTGCCATATATAATGAAAATGTTGTGCCTGATGAATACATTGTATATAAAGCTGCAGGGTATATAAGACTTAGTAAGGCTGACAGAAAAGAAAACAGATATTACAGTGACAGCATATACAATCAGAAGAAAATAATTGAAGAGTATGTTAAAAAGAGAAAAGACATAATTTTAAAGGATTTCTATATAGATGACGGTTATAGTGGACTTGATGCCAAAAGACCACAGTATAAAAGATTGTTGTGCGATATTGAAAACGGAATTATAAACTGTATAATTGTAAAAGATTTATCGAGAATTGGCAGAGATTATATAGAAGTTGGAAGAATGATAAAGTTTTATTTCAATAAAAAAAATGTATGTTTTATATCGGTTGCTGACGGCTATGACTCACAGCAGTGTGACAACGAACTATATTCGCCGTTTTATATGTATATGAAAAGCATAGTAAATGATGAGTATTCAAGGGATATATCGTTAAAAGTAAGAACCGGTCTTGAAGTGTGCATGAGGAATGGGGAATATGTTGGGGCATTTGCACCTTATGGTTATCTGAAAAGTTCTGAGGACAAAAAGAAACTTGTACCTGATGATAAAGTAACAGACATAATAAAAATGATATTTATGCTAAGGGCAGATAAAAAGTCATTGCAGGCGATAGCGGACAGATTAAATGAAATGAATATAATGACACCGCTTGAGTATAGAAAAAGCAAGGAATGTGCTTATAAAACACCATTTGCTCTCCAAAAAACTGAAAGTGTTAAAAAGAAATGGTATCCGCAGATGATAAAAAGAATACTTACAAATGAGATATATGCAGGTGTGCTTGTGCAGTCAAAAAGTAAAAAGCTGAATTATAAGATAAAAAAAATGATTAAGACGGAGGAGGGAGATAGGATAAGGTGTGAAAAGAGGGAACTTGCGATAGTGGATAGGGAGTTGTTTGAAAAGGTGAATTGTTTGCAAAACTAAATCTAGGTTGTGTTAATTGTGCAGCTATAACAAATAATACCGCAGGCACGCTCTCGCTACCTGTCACTCGTAGCAGTACTAAGTCAGCAAAAAACGCTGACTGAGTGCTGACGGTGACAGAAGTGCACTGCTTACATTATTTGTTATAGTTGCACAATTTAATTACATATATACGAAAGTTTTACAAATATATAAAATAGGGGGGTGCAATGAAGATTTATAGAGCAGGTATTTATGCAAGGCTTTCTGTCAGGGGGAGTGAGAGAAAGGCTGAGTCGATTGAGAATCAGTTCCTTATATGCAGAGAGTTTGCAAAGGTCACGGATGATATTGAGATTATTGGGTGTTATAGTGATTTTGGCAAGAGCGGCATGAATTATGACAGACCGGGTTTTAAGCGGATGTATGAGGATATTCTTGCAAAGAAAATTGACTGTGTGATAGTTAAGGATCTGTCAAGATTTGGCAGGAATCATATTGATACGGGTGAGTTTTTGCAAAAAATATTTCCACTGCTCGGTGTGCGTTTTATAGCCGTGTCGGATGGTTATGATTCGATTTCGGATATGTTTGGAAAGAAGGAGTTTGCTGTAAATCTTAAAAATCTCGTTAATGAACTATACGCATACGATATAGGGGTGAAAGTAAAATATGCATAAGAACTTAAGAAAAGAGAGGGTAATTATCTTGGCAGCAGAGCACCATATGGTTATAAGATAGTATATGAAAATGATATAAGGGTTTTAAGGAGAGAGGAAATGACATACCGAATAGTCAGGCAGATACTAAAAATGTATGATGATGGAAGAAGCATAAAAGAGATAGCAGATATGCTTTATATGGAAAGGATAAATCCTCCTGGTGAATATCTGAAAAGTAGAGAAGTTATGAAAAGCGGTGAAATAATGACAGAAGTTGGAAAGGATGCTGAACTAAAGAGATGGAATGAGAGTACAATAAGGAATATTATTAAAAAGCACAAGATATAAATTTGCAGACAATGCAGTCTTTATTGAAAAAATATAATATATGATTTATCAGTTGCACTAAAGAGCGAAACAGTGGCGGCAGGAAAGTTGTGAATTTAAAATATAACACGAGGTGGGATTGATTATTTTCATCCGGCGTTCAGGGACAGTGATGGAAAGACGAGGATAAGTTACCTATGGAATCAGAATATAGAGGGTGAGGCAGCCGAGGGGAGGCATCCGTCGGGCTATGGTTTTGGTGCGGAATATGACAGCACTGACATAAACAATGCGATAGAGACGAAAAACAGGCAGTTTGCAAAGAAGATAGTTCCCGCAAGCGATGGTATGGGTGGTCATGGAACGGCGGTGGCATCAATAGCGGCAGGTGATGGAACGGACAGCAGGGGAAATATTATAAGAGGAAGTGCTTATCGAGCCGAACTTATCGTTGTGGAATTAAAAAGAACGGGTGATGGAAATACAGGATATACAAGAACTATAGATATAATGGAGGGGATAGATTATGCACTCAGAAAAGCGATAGAATTGCAAAAACCAATAGTCATAAATTTAAGCTACGGCACGAACGAGGGAGCACATGACGGAAATACATTGTTTGAAAATTATATAGCTGACATAAACGGTATCTGGAAAAATATGATAGTTATTGCGGCAGGAAATGAGGGGGAGTCAAGACATCATGTAAGGACTATAGTGAAAAGTGCGGAAAATAGCAGGACGGAGTTTGCAATAGGCGAAAATGAAAGAGATATGCGGCTTTTTATCTGGAAATATTTTCAGGATGAATTTGAAATATTTTTAAATACTCCGTCAGGAAAGAGAATAAATATTTTGGAGAGCGTGAGTATAAATTCGGAGCGTGAAAATATAGACAGCGTCATGGTGATGCCGACACCATACAATGGAAAACAGCTTATAGAGGTGCAGTTTAGAGCAGGAAAAAACTTAAATTATGTGCTGCCCGGTATATGGGGGATTGAATTTGAGGTATCGGGTAAAATAAAATGTGGAGTTGTGGATATGTGGCTTCCCACAATAGAAGCAATAGGTCTGTCAACAGGCTTTTTAAGACCGTCATCAGACACAACGGCAACCATTCCGGCGACGGCATTTAAAGTTTTGTCAGTAGGGGCATATAATCAAACAACGGAAAGTGTGGCAGCTTTTTCGGGACGGGGATTTACTGCTGACGGAAGACTTGCACCTCTTGTCGTGGCGGCTGGTGTTGATGTTTTGGCAGCAGGGTACGGAGGAGGGTATGTAAGAAAAACGGGAACTTCATTTGCGGCACCGCTTGTTTCGGGATATGCAGCGTGTATCATGGAGTGGGGAATCGTAAATAGAAATGATGAAAATATGTACGGGGAGAAGCTGATTGCATATATAACTAAGTACGCTGATGGGGTAAATGGAGAGGAGCTTCCTGGAAAAAGACAGGGATGGGGACTTATTTAAATGTAAAAAGATGTAAAATAAATAAACAAAGTATGAATTTTTATTGTACAATAAAAAAAACAGTCTCTATTATATTGCTTTTTTCGACTATTTGTATATAATTATTTATGTAGGCGAAAAGTCCATATTGTGATATAAGGCTTATATGTCTGAACTCCATATCATTATATGGATTAAAGCAAAATTTAAGAAAAGAGGTTAAAAAGATGGCAAACATTGATTTAAGTAAGTATGGCATTACAGGAACTACAGAGATCGTACACAACCCTTCTTATGAGACATTATATAAGGAAGAGACAAAAGCAGATCTTGAAGGATA
>OGMH01000891.1_pt1 | contig 12089 bp, 11 predicted proteins | sample 1573191 | NCBI WGS metagenome assembly OGMH01 (sample SAMEA2581978, study PRJEB24529) | metagenome | biome: Human gut stool | place: China | collected 2011 | reverse complement strand
TGAACTGGATACCGACGTGGTCCAGGTAGTCGGCCACTTCGCGCAGGGTAATTTCTTCGTTCATTGTGGGGCGTTTTAAGGATGTTGTCTAATCAGCAGTGAAGCCCCATCTCGTAAGCTTCATTCAGTTTGCTGTGTCCGCTGATGGCGCGTGGGTCAGCCACTCCACCGCAGAAAAGCGTACCGGCCAGGCGGCTCTTCGGAAAGCAGTCAATCCAGCCCGTGAGACCCGCTTCGGCACGTTGAGGAACCTCCGGCTCTTCTTCGGCTGCCACGGTCAGCATATAGACATCGCGGAACTGGTAATCCAGGGTATACAATGCATTCATACGGTCGATGAGTACCTTCATCTGTCCGCTCATCTCGAAATAATAAATCGGGGTAGCCCATACGATGACATCTGCGTGCAGCACTTTCTGCATGATAGCGTCCACGTCGTCCTGAATCACACACTTGCCCAGTTTCTGGCAAGCCAGGCATCCGCGGCAGAAACGTATATCTTTTCCGATGAGTGAGATTTTTTCTACTTCGTGGCCTGCCTGGAGGGCACCTTCCATAAACTTGTCGGCCAGCATGTCGCTGTTGGAACCAGCACGCAGACTGGTTGAAATCACAATTACTTTTTTCATGCTATCTTGTTTTGAGTTGGTTTTTTCTTCCAATTGGTTTGCTTTAAACTCGATAGCAAATTTATAGTTTTTTTGCCGAGTATTACAGGCTTATGGAAAATTCTCATACAAGAAGTGGGGTATTCTAGTCAGGTCATTGCAGCTTTTTCCGTATGAAAGGTGTGTAGACAGAAGCAAAACCATATCGCTGAATGTCTGAGATATTGAGGACTTTTCGTATCTTCGCAAACAAACAAAACAATCAATGAAGTATGAGAAAAAGAATGATTAATTTTTCGGCAGCCTTGTTGGGAGTTGCCACGATGGCTTCCAGCCTGTGCTCGTGCAGCAGCCAGCAGAAGGAATCGCCGATGAAAGCAAAGGTAGAGGAGTATGCATCTGTTGAACTCAAGTCTGATCTTGTGAACAACTTGAGCGACAAAGAAAAAGAGTTAGTGAGAATATTCTTCCGGGTGGGGAAAATTACCGACGACCTTTTCTGGAAGCAGACATTCGGTGATAAAAGCCTGCTTGATACTATTACTGACAGCTATGCGAAAGAGTTTGCCATGATTCACTATGGCGCATGGGACCGTCTGGACAATAACAAGCCTTTCCTGGCTGGTTATGGTGAGAAACCGGATGTATGCAACTATTACCCGCTGGATATTACCGAAGCGGAGTTTAATGCCTTTGAGGATGAAAACAAGGACTCATGGTACACGGTTATCCGCCGCAACGAAGACGGTTCTTTAAAGAGTGTATGGTATCATGAAGCCTATGCTCCGGAAATAGAACGCATCTGTGCTTTGCTGGAGAAAGCGGTGGCACTGGCAGAAGACCCGGGCCTGAAAACCTACCTTGAAAAGCGTATCGAAGCATTCAAGACAGATGATTATCTGGCTAGCGACCTGGCATGGATGGACATGAAGGACAGCAAGATTGACTTCGTGACAGGACCTATTGAAACTTACGATGATAAGTTCCGCGAAACCAAGGCTTCGTACGAGTCGTTTGTCCTGCTGAAGGATGAAGCCCGCAGCAAGGACCTGGCCAAGTTCGTAGCCATGCTTCCGGCTCTTCAGAAAGAGTTGCCCTGCCCGCCGGAATATAAAACCTTCGTGCCGGGCACGTCGTCCGACCTGAATGTGTATGATGCAGTGTACTATGCCGGCGACTGTAACGCGGGAAGCAAGACCATTGCCATCAACCTGCCGAACGACGAGCGGGTGCATGCGTTGAAAGGTACACGCCGTCTGCAATTGCGGAACTCCATGAAGGCTAAGTTCGACAAGATTCTGTTGCCTATCGGACAGCTTGTCGTTACGCCCGAACAGCAGAAATACCTCAACTTCGATGCGTTTTTCTGGAACGTGACTTTCCATGAAGTGGCACACGGACTGGGTGTGAAGCAGACCATCCGCACCAATGAAAGCGTGGATGCAGTGATGGGTACAGAAAAGACTTCCTGGGAAGAAGCCAAGGCTGATATCCTGGGCCTGTTCATGGTGACCAAGCTGATTGAAATGGGCGAAATCACGAACATTACAGCCGAGGATGCGATGGCTACTTACATTGCAGGCATTCTGCGTTCAGTCCGTTTTGGAGCAGCTTCTTCACACGGAAAAGCCAATATGATGTGCTTCAACTACATGGAGAAAGCAGGGGCATTTTCACGCGATGACAAAGGTCAGTATGTGATTGATTTTGCAAAGGCCAAGGAAGCCATGAACGGCTGGGCCGCGTTGATTCTTCAGACGCAGGGCGACGGCAATGTGGAATTTGCGAAGAAATACAGAGAAGAGAACGGTGGAATCACTCCGGCACTTCAGGCCGACCTTGACCGGATTAACGGAGCAGGTATTCCTCGTGACATTACCTTTGTGCAGGGAGAAGAAGTGCTATTGGGAAAAGCGCAGTAACATCAGTTACTGAAACATGATAAGCCTGCGGTTCAGATGCGTCTTTGAACCGCAGGCTTTTTATATGCTGTCATTTTCATGCTGCATGTGCAGGCATTGATTCCTTATTCTTTATCTGCCTGTCTTCTGAAAATCTGTGCCGCAATGCTGCCCGAGAAGTTGTGCCATACCGAGAACATGGCTCCGGGTACGGCCGCCATGGGAAACAGGGCAAAATGAGTGGCGGCCAGTGAAGTGGCCAGACCTGAATTTTGCATGCCCACCTCGATGGCAATGGCCGACCGTTTGGATAGCTTGCTTCCGGCCAGAGAGGAGAGACCATAGCCCAGGGCCAGTCCGAGTACGTTGTGCAGAATCACCGCTACGGCCACTATCAGGCTGCATGCAAGGATGCTGGCTGCGTTGTGTGCTACGATAATGCCGATGATGAACGCAATGGACAAGGTGGAAATCATCGGTAGCAGCGGTACTATCCGTCGGGTGGTGCGCTGGAAGTAATGATTGGCAGCTACTCCCAGTACGATGGGCACTATCACTACCTGTACGATACTTAAAAACATGCCTGCCACGTCTACTTTCACAGATTCTCCGGCAAGCAGCCATACGAGGGCAGGCGTTACGATGGGAGCCAGCAGTGTAGAAACTCCGGTCATGGCCACGCTCAGGGCTACATCGCCTTTAGCCAGGTAGCAGATAACGTTGCTGGCCGTACCTCCCGGACAACATCCCACGAGGATTACTCCTAAGGCGAGTTCTTCCGGCAACGACAATAACTTGCAGAGCAGCCACGCCAGCGAGGGCATGATAAGAAACTGTGCCAGTTCGCCGATGAGGATGTCTTTCGGGTGCTGCAAGACCGGCCGAAAGTCGGACGGACGAAGTGTCAGTCCCATGCCGAACATCACCACGCCCAGCATCGGTGTAATGGCCGAAGTATCTATCTAGACGAACGAGGAGGGGAGAAAGAGGGCCACGGCCGTCACCAGCACCACTACAAGAGTGATGTGGGCCGCAATCCATGCTGAAATTTGGATGAGCTTATTTTTCATTGTCATTTTTTCAAAATTGTCTGCAAAGCTACAAAATTTCGTGCGAATCTTGGCGGGAATATGGGCAAACTACTCTTCCTGATTCGTGGAATATGATTCAGTTTCTGCTGTATATGCAAGGCCAGCTCTGTCTACCTTTTTCCAAAATCTGTAACATGGGTATATTGTCCGAGGATTTGTATACCATCCGGCATTCTGTCCTTTTCTATTTTTGTATCAGTTAATTGATAAGTAACAGATATGATTGGAGAAGAAAATTATATGGAAGTTATCAGAAATTCAGAATTCGGGGGCGAACGCCCTTTGTTTGAGTCGCATAATCTGCGTTTGGAAAACGTAATAATCCGTGCCGGAGAATCGGCCATCAAGGAGTGCAGCAACATTGAGGCAGTAGATTGCCGTTTTGAGGGGAATTACCCTTTCTGGCACGTTCATGGTTTTAAGATTGAGCGTTGCTATTTCGATGTGGGAGGACGCTCGGCGTTATGGTATTCCGACCATCTGCAAATGAAGGATACCGTGATTGACGCTCCCAAAATGTTCCGCGAGATGAGTGAGATTGACATTGAAAACGTCACGATGAACGATGCTGATGAGGTATTCTGGCGTTGCAACGGCATCCGTATCAAAAACCTTAAATTGCATGAAGGAACCTATCCGTTCATGTTCAGCCGTGATATTTATGTAGACGGACTGGAGAGTGACAGCAAGTATGTTTTCCAGTATGTGAAGAATGTGGAGATTCATAATGCCAAGATTACCACCAAGGATGCTTTCTGGGAAGTGGAGAATGTGACTATCTACGATTCTGAGCTTAACGGCGAATACCTTGGCTGGCACTCCAGAAACCTCCGTCTGGTGAACTGCCACATCACGGGCGAGCAGCCACTTTGCTATGCACACGACCTTGTACTGGAAAACTGTACGTTTGGGCCGGACTGCGACCGTGCTTTTGAGTACAGCACGCTGAATGCCGATATCCGCGGTGCCATAACCAACATTAAGAATCCTACATCGGGACGTATCGTAGCCGACGAGTACGGCTCGATAACCATTGATGAAAATATCAAGGCTCCCGCCGACTGCCAAATCCGGCTTAGAGATGAACGCACCTGCTTTACCGACTAAAATGTAAGGACCATGAAATACGACTTTGATACAATTATTTCCCGCCGGGGAACCAATTCTTACAAGTGGGACAGCCTGCCGTTGGATAAGGATATACTTCCCCTTTGGGTAGCCGATATGGATTTCCGTACGGCACCGGCAATTACCGAAGCACTGGCCAGACGTGTAGCGCACGGCATATTCGGGTATGTGCGTGTCCCCGATGAATACTATACGGCAGTAACCCGCTGGTTTGAAAGGCGCCATCACTGGACTTTCCGTAAAGAATGGATGATATACACTTCCGGAGTAGTTCCGGCCGTATCTGCTGTCATAAAGGCTCTGACAGAACCGGGTGACGGGGTGGTTGTGCAGACTCCCGTGTACAATTGCTTCTTCTCATCCATCCGTAACAATGGGTGCCGCGTTGTCACCAATCCTCTGATATACGAGGACGGTACCTACCATATCGACTTTGACGACCTGGAATGTAAAGTGAAAGAACCGGGCGTAAAGCTGTTGCTTTTGTGTAACCCGCATAATCCCGCAGGACGTGTATGGACCCGTGAGGAACTGTGCCGGATAGGAGAGATTTGCCTGCGGAATAATGTGACCGTTCTATCGGACGAGATACATTGCGAACTTGTTTTCTCCGGACATACTTATACACCGTATGCATCTGTCAGCGAGGAGCATTCGTGGAATTCGGTTACCTGCGTATCACCCAGTAAATCCTTCAATATTGCAGGATTGCAGATAGCCAGCATTATAGCCCGCGATGAGAACGTGCGCCAGCGGATAGACCGTGCCATCAACATCAACGAGGTGTGCGATGTCAATCCTTTCGGGGTTGAGGCTACCATCGCCGCTTATAATGAAGGCGAGGACTGGCTTCTTGAGTTGCTGGACTATCTGAAGGCCAACTATGACTGTCTGTGTGCATTCTTCCGTACCCACCTGCCTGAAATACCCGTGACGAAGCTGGAAGGAACCTATCTGGTGTGGACAGACTGCAGGGCACTGCATCTGCCTTCCGATACCTTGCAGACCCGCCTGTTGGAAACCACCGGACTTTGGCTCAACAGCGGTACCATGTACGGAGCCGAAGGAGAAGGATTCTTGCGCTGGAACATTGCCTGTCCGCGTTCGGTATTACAGGATGCCCTGTCGCGCTTCAAGGGCTTTGTCGATGCCTTAACAACAGAAGGATGACCCGATGAAACGTAACTTACCTGAAACGGACACAAATGGAGCCTTACCGGAGCAATTCAGGGAGCATCCGGCTGCACAAAAGAAAACAGATGTGTTGCTTGACCTTATCCGTGACGGTCGTCCGATGACCTTGCGGCAGCAGCTGCGCCTGACCGTAGAACTCAGCGTTCCGGCTATCATTGCACAACTGTCTTCCATCATCATGCAGTATATCGATGCAGCCATGGTGGGACGTATCGGTGCGGAGGCATCTGCTTCCATCGGACTGGTATCGACCACCACATGGCTTTTCTGGGGACTCTGCACGGCTGCCGCTACCGGATTCTCCGTACAAGTGGCCCACAAAGTCGGAGCAGGCGACCTGAAGGGAGCGCGTATGATTCTGCTGCAGTCACTTGTCGGCACACTGGTCTTCAGCCTGCTGCTGGCTGTATTGGGTGCAGGTATCAGCTCTTCGCTGCCGGCATGGCTGGGAGGTGATGTTTCCATCCGTCGGGATGCTTCCATTTATTTCTTCATATTTTCCATTTTCCTGCCTGTTCTGCAAATGATTTTTCTGGCAGGCGGTATGCTTCGCTGTAGTGGAAATATGCGTATCCCCAGTTTGCTGGGCGTCATCATGTGCGTGCTGGATGTGGTATTCAACTTTTTTCTGATTTTCCCGACACGCGGATACAGCGTTGCAGACATGCAATTCACTATTCCGGGAGCCGGACTTGGCGTGAGCGGTGCTGCCTTGGGTACGGCTGCCGCAGAGACCGTCGTCGCCGGTGTGTTACTATGGTATCTGCTGACACGTTCAGAGAAACTGAGCTACCGCAGTAGGGAAGGCAGCTTTCGGCTGAAAGCCGACACGTTCAGGAAAGCACTCCGTATCGGTTTCCCAATGGGAATAGAACATGTTGTCATTTGCGGTGCTCAGATTTTGACGACTGTCATCGTAGCGCCACTCGGAGTCTTTGCCATTGCAGCCAATTCTTTTGCCATTACGGCCGAAAGTCTTTGCTATATGCCCGGCTACGGAATTGCCGATGCGGCCACCACTCTTGTTGGCCAGAGCATCGGAGCCGGGCGGAAGAAGCTGACCCGTAGCTTTGCCCATATTACCGTATTGATGGGAATGGCCATCATGGGCGTAATGGGTATCCTTATGTATCTGTTTGCCCCTCAGATTATCGGGATGATGACTCCTGTGGAGGAAATCCGTCAGCTGGGGGTAATGGCTTTACGCATCGAAGCTTTTGCTGAGCCCATGTTTGCGGCCTCTATTGTTGCATACGGAGTTTTTGTCGGAGCAGCCGATACACTGATTCCATGCCTGATGAACTTCTTCAGCATCTGGGCTGTACGTCTGACTCTGGCTGCCTGGCTTGCCCCGACACTGGGACTGCAAGGCGTATGGATTGCCATGTGCGTAGAGCTGTGTTTTCGTGGATTTATCTTCCTTGTACGTCTGAAACGTGGGCGATGGTTGAAATGTGATAAGACGTAATTGATGAGAATTATCGAACCGGCAGCCTAAGTAAACGCCAAGGCTGTGTCATCAGCTCTCAGGTGCCTTTATATCAAAAAAAACACCGATCATCGGAATATGGTAAAGTCGTATCCGGTGGTCGGTTTCATTTCTTGTCTTTTTGTTTGCCTGTTATTCCTGTTCAAAATGGGCAAATGTGAACTATTATTTGTTCAGAATCTGCAGTTGGTTGTCGCCCATCATTCTCAGGCCTTTAATAAAGCATTTAATAATAAATCTCATTTTCGTAGTTGTTTTTATGTTTTACAACACAAAAGTACGTATTGTTTATTACATAATATGTTGTATAGCATAAAATTTTCATGAAAGACCTTAATACTTGATATATGTCAACCAGATGGCTTTTCAAGTGTCGGTAGAGGTGGATACTCATAATTGTGGATATTGATAAAATGTAAGTATGCGATAACAGCCCCACTGATTTTTATGCAGGCAGCGTCCTGATAGGGAAAAATATGCGCGATTTATTACAAGAAAAATAATTGATCTGTAGTGTTTCCGGAAAAAGCTTCATTGAATTGTGCCTCATGAGGAAATGTTATTTATGTTTCCCATACGAGAGCCGTATGTTTTTCATCTGTGAAATGTACGTTTCTCAAGGCGGAAACATACGTTTTCTGTGTGGAAAACATGGAAATTTCAAGCCCAAATGGGTATTTATGTTTAGGTGTTTTTAAGTCCACATAAAAATGGGGGGGGAAGAAGATAGTTGCCAGAAGCAAAAAAAGCTACTGAAAAACAGTAGCTTTTATATCGTAATCAAGGTGGAACAGATTCCTATTTGCTCCGATGCAATATGTGTTATAAACTCATAATATGTTGATAATCAAATATGATTTTAGCGATTTTTCATGCTGGGGGACAAACGAGGGACAAAAAAATGGAGCCTGTTAAATCTCCTTTGTCCCTCATGCTTTGATGCGATGTATTTGCTCTTTATACCTCTTTTCTTTCGCCGCCTCTTATAGATATAAGTTTAGTCTCGTTTATTGTATATCTATCAAAGTTATAAACCAAACTATTTTGCTTGCCAAATAAAAGATAGATACTTGTATATTTTGGTTGGAAACTGATATCAACCTTAGAGGTGAGTAATCTTTCTGTATGCCAATATTTTCTTTTGACTTATTCTCTTTTCGCCAGCCATAATTAATTTTTGTAATTCCTTCTGAGTTTTCAGTTGACTGTGTAAAATGTATAAAATACTTGTAACTAATAGAATATCAAATACTTTGAATATACCTTTTTAGATAATGTTTATTCAAGTATGGATTGTAGTAATTTATATCGGAAGAATTACTTTTGAATTTAATATTTATCCATCAATATATCATAAAGTAAGATATAATTGCTGTATTTGCATATTATATGATATATTGAGCAGTATCGAAAATAACAATAGGTACAAAGTCGCCAAGAAAGTTGGATCAGAAGATGCAGATTGTTGGAGGCAGGCCAGTCTGCGCAGAAAATCTCAGTATTGCTCATTAATAGGGCAGATATTTTGCCGATATACCAATAAAGCTAAGGCATTGTATCCTCGGATTATTAATGTGATACTTCTGTCTTCCAATGAAGAGGAACTTCGTACAAGTATGTAGGAACTAAGGCAGAAGACTAACCTAGATGAATATTTCATATACTGTCTTGATATACTCAAAAAGGAAATCCGCCTGTCTCTTATGGTCATTCGCAAAATGCAGGCGGAATAATGGAACATATATGTTCAGTCTATAGGACTATTATTTCCAAAACGGTTCTTCTTGTCAGCTCGTAGGTAAACCAAACCTTGATGTCTATCATCGGAAAATCTGCCAATTACTGTTGCAAGTAACCTTTCATATTCTCTTTTGAAGTGCAGGATGGACTCCTCCTTTGAACTTTTCAGTTCCTTGTCAACCAATGTCATGGTTCGGTTGAAATTGTCAGCATTTACAAACAAACTCCCATCTGTTATCCAGAAAATATTGCCAATTTCCTCGTCACGATGTTTGTCAATGCGCTGTGCAAGGCAATCTCTACTTTCTCTATATCGTTAAAGAGAAACAATCGCAATTTCTTATCGAAACGGTATGGGGTAATAGCCAATGTTTCGGATATAATGCTCCGTCCGTTGGGAGTCCCTAACGTCCCAACTTCTTTTTTTCAGCAGGGTGGCAATCTCAATGGGGTATGTATAGACCTTGTCAGATTAAATGCCCATAGGGTATAAAAATAAAACGCCCCCCAGATTTGAGCATCATTGAGAGGCTTTGGGAGGTCTAATGTTGTAAAAATACAACAACTATTTCATTCCGACAATTTTTTGCGGATGTTTCTGTTGCATGGTCTGTCGTTACCAGTTTCCATTGGAGCTGGATTTTCCTGCTTTAGGGTCGGCAAAATAAGACAAAGTGCAAATTACCAAGTGACATTGCATTCGGATGGCGGAAGCAGAACCGATTCGGCCGCTTCCATGTCCACGTTTGGTTTATTATGCAGGTCGCTTTATTCCAAATCGGTCATTAGAAAAATCCGCTTTCCATTTGCGCAAAAAATATTGTTTTTAGGGAAATAATTAAGCAGTAGAATAAAAGACTGGGGTTCCGTATCATTCCGGTATGCTATTTTATAGAAGAACTTGGAGTGGCTCTTGAGGATATTTGCATCATTTCTCTGTTTACGTTTTACAAGCTCCAGTTCAATGGAACCAAAATCTATGGATTTCTCGGATAATCTTATTTCTATGTTTGCTCCAGGAGGATAGATTACATCAATGTCTATGGACAGATGATGGACAGACCTGTCTATTGTCAGCATTAAGAATGTGCCTTGAAAATCAGAGGGATTCTGCTTTGACCGGCATCTCAAGCAATGACAATGCATGGATGACTTTTTCAATCAGCTTCTTGTCATTGTAATGCAGTGCAGTGACCATTTGGTCAATCCATTCTTTCGTAAAACATTTTTTATCGTTGCAAATTCAAGTTATTCAGTATGGACAATAATTCTTCTTTGACTTTTCTTCTGCTGGAATATCTGAAAAGTCGGCTACGATTAACGGAATACATTTTGAAGGCATTCTCTATGAAACGTTCGCTTTCACTCCCTTGTAGATAGAAGAAATCAGAATCTCTCAGAATATCAACCAGAAGCTTTTCCAATGTGGGCATTGGAATGCCGGATACTTCCTGCAACGGAGCTTCTGAAACAAGGTTCTTCACGAAGATGGTCCTGCTGTCCATATCCACATAGCGATATACTATATCTTTAGTGGGACGCAGAAAAACCGGTCGGCCTTCGCCTTTCAGAAAATCAAAAATGGTTTCGGCTGAATCCCTCTTCGTTTCCACATAAATTATGCGGTTGGATGAAAGATGGTGTTGCAGTGGTGAAATGATTTCACCTTGGTAGATACAAAACTTGGCAAACGGGAAATTGGACTGCAACAGATTGAATACCTCTATTATATCGTCTGCAGGTTGGGGCGAGAATATCGGTTTCGTCACTTTGGCATACATGCCGCGGCCGGTTCTGATAAGTACGTTGTTATTTACGAGTTTAAACAAATGCCACAGCAGGGAAGATCTGTTGATGTCCATGCTGTGGCAGAGACACTCAGACAAATCTTCTATATTAAAGTCATGATGCTTTTCGGCAAAATTTAGTATGGCTGATGTTATTTCGTTACTCATATCTGTTATTATGTCGTAAATATAACAAATTATCGGCACAAATTTGAAATAGTGCCGATAATTTGCGGATTATGTATCGCAATAATATGATTGAATGATGTTCTTTCAGTTTGATCCTGTTCTTCAAGATTTATCCACAAGGGCTTTTTCCCTCTTTTCTCATTATCGAATATATGACAAAGCGTATAATCGTCAAGCGACATTGTATCCGGATGGCGGAGACAGAAGCATTTAGCCGGTTTCCCGTCCGCGCTTGGTTTATTAACAGGGCAGCCTTGCATAGTCAGTGGTAGAGGGCGATATTTGCTGTCAGAAATGAAATAATGATTTTATGAACTGGAGAGTTTAGGAAACTATTCTTAAGCGTTTTAACGCAAATTTTATGGATATGAAGGATGAGGAAGGAATAAAATAGGGTTAAATTATTACAGTAAATTATGTGATACTGCTATAGTTCATTCTAGCTAGTATGTAAAGTTAGTGTTTTCTAAAGATGTATTATTAACTCTATGTATACCGGCTGTTTTGCTCGCTAAAAGACAATATATTTTTCTCGGAACAGATGGAAAAAGGGACGATGTAATATGTGTTATAAACTTATAAAATATTGATAATCAGGTATGGCTTTGGCAATTTTTCATGCTGGGGGACAAAGGAGGGACAAAAAAATGGAGACAATCTGCAAAGAAAACACTAATACAATTTCATTTCTGCTGATTTATGGTTTTGGAGCAATATGTCCCTTTGTCCTTCGTGATTTAGAATTCTATATTTTCTCTTTGTCCCTTTTTTTTCTTCAGCATATGGATTAAGTTTAGTTTGTTTTTTGTATATCTAATCATATCTATCAAAGTTCTAAACCAAACTATCTGCTTGCCAAAAAAGACAGAGGCTTTTCTTTTGGTAGGTAATCTATTTAAAGATTAATAGTATACTAGAAACAATGTGATAAATATATTTGTAGCTTGTTCGTTTATAGTTCA
>OGMH01000889.1_pt1 | contig 12097 bp, 7 predicted proteins | sample 1573191 | NCBI WGS metagenome assembly OGMH01 (sample SAMEA2581978, study PRJEB24529) | metagenome | biome: Human gut stool | place: China | collected 2011 | reverse complement strand
GTAAATACTCGTGTACCAACTCTTTGTTATCACTGTTTCTGATAACACAATCCCACTCATCAATAATTATCACAAAGGGAGTATTTGTCTTCTGATATATTACCATTAAATTATAGTTCAAACTATCATGATAATTCAGTTCATCATTAAAAGACTCTTTAAAATCTTTATAAATATACTCTGTTACTTTTTCCACAATATTTTCTTTATAAAAATCAAAAAACGAAGAAATATCTAAATGTATCACATTATATTTGTTCATATATTTCTTATAATCAGCACTTTCAGAAATCTTTGTCCCCTCAAAAATCTCTGTCGAGTCACAGCCAAGACTATAGTAGGCATCAATCATCCCTGCCGCATGGGACTTACCAAAACGTCTTGCATGGCTTACCGCAAGACATTTACTGTTTGTCCCCAACATACCGTTTAAATATTCCAGAAGCTCCGTTTTATCTATATATATCCTACTGTTTTTATCGCAGGCAAAACTCTCATTGCCCGGATTAAAATATATGCCCATCTAACACTCACCTCATTTCATATAACCTTTACATACCTTTAGTATATTTTTGTTATAAGACAATGTCAATCGCAATTTTAACTCACTACCATAGAATATCATGACTTTATTGCTTTTTCTGTTTTTTATTATATAACATTAGTATAATGCTTATTTTTTTCAATAACACCGTATCCTCGTGTGCTAATCAATACATCTGATGTGTTTTTAACTTACATTCCTGCCCACACACTACAGTGCGGGCAGGAATATTCAATTTTCAACAGCAAATATCTCACCATCTACTATCTTAACTACCCTCTTTGCCGCCTTTGCGACCTCAAGGTCATGTGTTATCATAACTATCGTGTTTCCCATATCATTAAGTTTTCTAAATAATTTAAGAACTTCCTTACCGCTTTTACTGTCTAACGCACCCGTCGGCTCATCTGCAAGAAGAATCGCAGGCTCTCCGACTAATGCTCTTGCGATTGCCACTCTTTGCTTCTGACCACCCGAAAGTTCATTTGGTTTATGATTTATCCTTTCCTTAAGACCGAGCATTTCTATCGTATCCATGCACATCTCCTGTGCCTCTTCATGCTCATATCCTCTCATAAGGAGCGGCATTATGACATTCTGAATAACCGTATATGTAGGTATCAGATGATAGTTCTGAAAAATAAAACCTATCTTTTCATTTCTGATATTTGTAAGTTTTTTCTCTTTCATCGAATGTATCGCAAGTCCGTCAAGATAATACTCACCCTCATCAAAAAGGTCCATGCAGCCAATAACATTCATCAGTGTAGACTTGCCGGAACCCGACGGACCAAGAATTGCAACAAACTCACCCTCATCCACGGTAAAATTAATATCTTTCAGAACATGGAGAGACTCTCTCCCCATATCATAAATTTTATTAACATTAACAATCTCTATCTTATGTTGCTTAACATCGCTCTTTTTATCAATATCCTTATCCGCCTTTTTCTTTCTGAACTTTATCATAAAAATCTTCCTTTCTATAATGTTGTTCCAAATTTAAAGTCTTATCTAGTCATAAACAATAACTTATATTGGATTGAACAAAGACAGCAAATAATATTAACCGACATTTTGTCGCCGTCAGTTCTTAGTCAGCGTTTCCTGCTGACTTATTGTACTGCTACGAGCGACAACATAGCGAAAGCGTGCCGGTTGTTATTATTGCTGTTCTTGTTCAATCATCATAGCTTTAAATTATCACGAAACAATCCACACACCTACAACAACCTTTTCCCCACTTGAATCTTTCTCCATTATCATTTTAATGATGTCCCCATTTGAAAGTCTTGAAAATGTTGTTGTTTTTCCAAGTGATGTTATCACATCTGTTCCGACAGGTATCGTCGTACTGCCTGTTTCATCCGTGAGCGTATAAATCTTCTTGCTGCTTTTATCCGAAGATTTACTGCTGTCAGATTTTTTATCTGAACTGTCAGAAGAACTCTGACTGCTGTTTTTATCTGATGAACTATTCCGGCGATCTTCGAACTGCGAACTTTCTCCGTTCATATCGGCTGCTTCTCCACTCTGCGAATTTCCTCCATTCGTATCGGGTGCTCCTCCGCCCTGCGGCATCTCTCCACCATTCATATCGGGTGCTCCTCCGCCCTGTGAACTACCTCCGTTCATATCTGGTGCTCCGCTTGCGGACGGCATCCTGCCTTTCTTTGAATTTGAGTCAGATGCACTCTGCTCTTTCACAACGGTGTATTCTATCTCATTGCCATATATCGCCGTTATCTTGCAGGCAACAATCTCCTGATTAGATTTCAGTTTAACTGAGCTTATATCATTGGTTGTCTCCTCCGTTTTCTTAGAACATCCCGACAACACAAGGCACATACCGAGAAACACCGCAAGAACTTTTCTACACCTTTTCACATTAAGATGCATTTTTCACCCTCCTTAAATTAATTTATTTAGATATTTGCAAAACAACTATTATCTGTAATTAAATTGTACAGGTATAACAAATAATGTTAGCAGTGCACTTCTGTCACCGTCAGCACTTAGACAGCGTATTTTGCTGTCTTAGTACTGTTACGAGTGACAGGTAGCGAAAGCGTGCCTGCGGTATTATTTGTTATACCAATACAATAAACACAACCTACATTTAGTTTTGCAAATATCTACTCATTCATTTAAGTATTTGAAAACTCTTACTCCTCATTTAATGCCTCAACAGGTACAAGCTTTGAAGCCTTTAATGCAGGATAAAATCCAAATACAGTTCCCGTAAATACCGCAAATACTACGGCAAGTGCTGCTCCGAATACAGAGAGTTCTACTCTTACATCAAAATGCTCTACAACAGGCGTTATGCCAAAACTTAGCAAAACGCCAAGTATTCCTCCAAGTATGCTTATAAAGCACGCTTCAAGTAAAAATTCTATAAGTATATCTTTTTTTGTACAACCAATGGCTTTTAATATACCGATTTCTTTTGTTCTTTCTTTTACCGATACGAACAATACATTCATGATACCTATACCGCCTACGATAAATACTATAGCCGCCATTGCAATAAGGAGTGTTGTCAGTGTGTTGTTTGACTCTGACGCAGCTTCCATCTTACTTCCGGCATCGGTTATCGTAAATTCTGCATTTGGATAATTTTCCGCGAGAACCGACTGTATATTTTCCATTACAGTGTCCACTTTATCAACATCTGATGCGATTACTGTTATCGTCGGGTCTGCATCTGTTCCAACGATATATTTTACTCCGGTACTGTATGGTATAAATATGGAATCATCAGGGCTTATTCCTGAAGAAACAGTTCCTACCTCCGATATTACACCGTTTACTACATATGCTCTGTCATCTATGTAAATAGTGCTGTCATATGCGTCTTTTACACTTCCAAATATCTCTTTTGCAACAGAATAACCGAGTACGCACACTTTCTCTTTGTTTGTCTCGTCTGATGACTCGATAAAACTCCCTGCTGCCATCGTCAGATTACTCATGCCTGCATAATTATTTTTCACTCCTGCTATCGTATAGCTTTCAGCGTCATCGAGCTCTCCTCCATCTACATCGGATTTTGTAGTATAAGATATCGTTATGTCTGAAATTCCCGGAAGAAATGTTTTTAAATCGTCCATATCGTCTTCAGACAAAGTAATCTTTTTCTGATTTATCTTTGAGCTTTCACTGTTTTTACCGCCCAGCATAAATCCACCAAAGCCGCCGGGCATCTGCGGCATTCCCTGACCACCGCCAAAACCACCCTGTCCCCTATTTCCGGACTCAGAGTTTCCATTTGATGATTTCCCTGACGAGCCTGATTTTGATGAACTCTTAGAATTTGACGATGAACTGTCTGACGACTGCTCATATGAAATATCTATAGCACCCGCGTTCAAATTTTTGAACTGGTCCGCCACATCCATCTGACCGCCCCTGCCTATTGCTATAACCATGACTATCGTTGCCGCGCCCACTACTATACCTATAGAAGTAAGCACCACCTTAAATTTATTCTGAATAAGATTTATCCAGACAAGTCTTAATATCTCGCTTAGTTTCATTCGCTCACCCGGCTTTCTATAAGAACTGTATCACCTTCGCTTAATCCGCTTTCGATCTGAACATTATGTCCGTCTGAAAATCCTGTTTTTACCTGTGTCTTTGTCGTACTTGCATCACTGTTTTTCTTTGTTACATATGACTTTGTTCCCTCTGTCTCAACAGCCTTATTTGAAATATAAAGAACATCCTTTACCTCTTTTGTAACAAATGTAACATCAGCACCCATTCCTGCATAAATACTTGAAACATCACCTGTCATTGTGACTACGACCGGATAACTCACCGTACTTGTTCCCGATGAAGTGGTTGATATTGATGTGACTTTTCCATGGAATGTCTTACCTTCATATGCAGAAAGACTTATATTTACTGTATCTCCGACTTCTATCTCCGAAATATCGTCCTGTGCGACAGACACTGAAGTTGTGACCGCATCCGAATTCATATATGTAGCTATGTCGGTATCAGTGCTTAATGTCTCTCCGTCCTCATATCCGACAGATGTTACCGTGCCTGAACATTCAGCTTTTATCACCCCTGTTCCTGCATACTTTTCAAAAGTTTTTAATGCTTTCTGTGCATCCTTTAATGTCTCCTGTGCGTCTTTTACATCATCGTCAATTCCATCCATCGCAACATTATAAAGAGTCTTTGCATTTGAATATTGAAGCATTGCCGCATCATATGTCTTTTTTGCACTTACTTTTCCTGTTTTCCTGGCTTTTTTAGCAGATTTAAGCTGTGATTTCAGGTTTTTGAGGTTTGATTTATATTCCGATAACTGCTGCTGATATGAAGCTAACTGCTGCTGCATTATCGTTACAGTGTTTGAACTGCTCTGACTGCCCGTTGAGCCTGCAGTTGTACCTGTTCCTGAAGTTCCTCCGTTTTTATCATCTCCCATACCTGTACCGTTCATGTTTCCTGTATTATTTCCGGCATTACTGCCTGTATTCTGATTTGTCGATGTACTTTTATATACGGTTGTACTCCCGCCTGCTTTTTTAATCTTTTTCTTTAGATTTTTAATCTTTGAAGGAAGTGTCTTAATACCTGAAACTGCCGTATTATAGTTATTTTGTGCTGTCACAACCGCACTGTCAAGGCTTTGCAATGTAGCTTTATATGTTGTCTTTGCACTCTTGCCTGCCGCAATCCTTTCTTTATATTCATACTCCGCCGTAAGTTTATCAGAGTCTCTGTCTACTTTTGCTTCTTTTAATGAAAGTTTTGCCGAACTTACCGCCGCCTTATAAAGTTTTCTCACATTTAAAACACTCTTTGTCGTGAGTTTTAAAATTGTGTCACCTTTTTTTACATTCTGACCCGATGTGATACACACTTTTTTTATAACAAGGTCTGAGTCCGATACGCTCTCATTTCCTGATAATGAAGATGTTGTCTTTGTTGTGGAAGAACTGCTGTCTGACCCCGACTGTCCGCCTGCCATTCCCATTGCACCACCCATGTTCTGCATCCCCTGTGCATCACTTTTATTTGAACTGTCCGAAGATGAAGAACCTGAACTGCTTGTTCCTGATGAAGATGATGAGCTGCTTGTTCCCGCCGAAGATGTGTCAAGCTCATATGACTGTGTGATAGAACCAATCTCCATTGTTCCACTTTCAGTTATTCCCACTGTGAGATTTCCTTTTTTTGCCGTGTTCTCTTTAGTCACTGTCGCTGTCTTTGTATCGTCTTTTTTTTTGTTCACATTAAAAAAAACGATAACAGTTATGCACACAACAATGATTATGGAAATTATAGCTTTCTTTATCTTTTTCTTATGCGACTTAGATTTTACCGCTGCCTGTTTTTTTTCTTTATCTGCCATTTTTATTTTCCTTTCTGTTCATTTTCTTCATTATTCTGATTAAAGATAACCTGCGTTGCAGCACCGCTTGATAACATTTTCTGCGAATTATCAATGGAAACAGTTACCGTATATGTTACTTTTGATACACTCTCCGATGATGAAGATGTTTCAATAGCTGCAACTTTTCCCGTTACTGTCTGCGGCATATTCTGAACACTTACCGAAGCCTCATCGCCTACTGAAATTTTTCCTATATCCGTCTGGTCAACAGTCACATCAATACTGAGTGTATTTTCATTACTGTAACCTGCTATCGCTGTCATACTGTTTAACATATCTCCGCTTTCATATGACATTTCAGATAAAGTTCCCGACATCTGTGCCACAACATTATTTCCTGATATAAGTTTGTTAAATGCTGCTACTCTTGCTTTCGCATTTGTATAATTGTCTTTTGCTTTCTGTAATGTATCTTTTGCCGATTTTATAGCCGCATTATAGACTGTGTCTGCATTTTTATAGGCTTTCACACTCTCGTCATATGTCTTTTTTGCACTTACTTTTCCTGTTGTCTCCTCTGATAAAGCCTGATTGTATGTTGAACTGTAATTGTTCAGGTTAAGTTTTGCATTTTTGTAATCAGTTCCATATAACGAAATATTATTTTTAAGTATACTTATACTATTTGACAACTGAGTTTTTTTCGTATTGTATTGCTCGTATGTCTTTTCCGCTGATGTTGACGATTTCAAAGCCTTGCTATATGCTGTGTTCTTTGACTCCATGTCTTTTTTTGCCAATGCAAGCTTTTGCTCAACATTTGTTGTCAACTGTGAAATATCACTTTTATTTTCACGACTGAAATCTCCAATATATCTTGATACTGTACTCATTTCATCATATTTTTGTTTTGCCTGTTCATATAATTTTTGCTTTGTGGCAAGAACTTTAGCTTTACCCTCTGCCTGTTTTTTTGCCTTTTTGATTTTTTTATTTACACTGCTCAACTGTTTCTGTTTTGCAGCAAGAGTCTTTTTTGAATTTTTAATCTTCCCTGGATATGTACTTATTATCTTTTTGCTTTTATCAAGCTGCTTTTTCGCTTCTTTTACCATTCCCGTATATTCCGATAAACTGTCTTTATAATCGATAAGTGCTGATGAATACGCTGACAAACTCTCCTGATAATCACTTTTTGCATCATAAACCGCTTCTTCATAATCAAGTTTTGCCGATGCATATTTCTTTTTATAAGTTTTTACCGCTTTATATAGAATTTTTCTTGTATCTGAAACACTGTCTTTTGTAAGTTTTATAAGTGCATCTCCTTTTTTTACCTCATCACCTGAGCTTTTCAAAACACTTTCCACTTCCAATGCTCCTGTTTTACTTGTACCCTTAAGATTCAGATTGTATAGCTGATAGTCCGTTCCTCCCGATGTCGTTCCCTCTGCCTGCAATATATTACTATTCTGCGTCTTTGCCGAAGCAATGTTTTTATTATCTGAATTATTTGTCTGTTCCGATTGTTCAGATGAATTATTTTTTAAAATCCGGTTTCCACCATATACTCCCACACCTGCTATAACAAGCACTACTGCCATCGTCAATGCAATCTTTCTTTTTCGGTGCATCATTTTTCCTCCTGTCTGCTTACGCTGATTTTTCTTTATTGTTCCAGCATATTCTTGCCAAAGATATTCACAATACGCTTTATATTTTATAATCAAAATATTACAGTAAATTTGTGAAAATCAGGTGGAAAAGTTGTGTGCAAAATGTGAAACGGAATATTTTTAAATATCTGTCATAAGATGATGTAAGAGGAAAATTTCCCCTCTTTTAAGAAAATGTACTCTCGCATTTAACACGGTAAAAGTGCAGCAAAACATTAACATAATAAATCTGAAAGGCAGGTTATCGCTAAATGAATAAAACTTCCACAACCAATATACGAAAAGGGAAAATGCCACGCATATGTAAAACGGTTATCATATTCTTTTTTATAGGTATGGTTATCGGTACCCTTGTCGGGAAACTATTTAATCCAATCATCCTGCCTGTATTAAAAACAATTTACAGCGAAACCATAAGTGCCCTGCCATCATTGGACATACCGTCAGACCAGATAGTCCTCTCATCTTTTAGCAGAAACATCAAATTTGTAATGCTGCTTTTTATTTTCTCAATGACAGACCTCTGGCGTTATTACTGCCTTGTTTTTTCAGTTTATACAGGATTTTCAAACGGGCTCCTGCTTTATTTTAATATTTCACTTTACGATTTTGCCGGAATAGCAAACTATACCTGCTGCATTATGCCGCAATATCTTGTCTTTGTCCCTGCATTTTTGTTTATAATAATGAAGCTTCACAGAATAAACTGCTTAGATGAAACAAAACAAAAAGGGAAACTGTTATTAAAACAATTTCCCTTATTTCTGCTCAGTATTTTACTTATACTTATCGGAAGTCTCGCCGAAGGCTGCATAAATCCACTGCTTTTGATGCATCTTGCAAACTGATTATACATACTGTCAATGCAGGCAACAGACTTCTAATCTTTAAAAATTCAAATAAACTAAATCCGTTTTAATTGCTGCTTAAGCTCCTCAACAGAACCGTCATTTTTTATGACTCTGTCACTTCTGCTTATATAAAACTCATCAGTTTTCTGGCTTCTCATCACCGCATCGCACTTTCCGTCAGAATAGCCCCTGCTTTCCTTAAGCCTTGCTATCCTTATTTCTCTCGGAACATACACATACCATACCTCATCACAGTATTTATCGCACTCCGTCTCGAACAATATGGCACTCTCAAGAATTATATTACCGCCTTTTTCCTTTCTCTGTTCTATATAGTCCTCAATATACTCCTTTACCTTTGGATGCACAATACCGTTCAAATCCTGTATCGCACTTTTGTCATTAAACACTATATCCGCAAGTTTCTTTCTGTCAATCTCCCCCGCGTCAGAAAGAATTTCCTTACCAAATCTCTCCACTACGGCTTCAAAGGCACTGCCACCCTTATCCGTGACAATATGACCAATATCGTCCGTCAATATAAGCTCAGCACCCGTTTCTTCCTTTAAAAACTGTGCCACAAGTGACTTACCACTACCGACACCACCTGTCAAACCAATAACTTTCATCTCAATCCTCTCAATATCATAATAACCACACTAAGCCTTTGCAAAACTTACATAAACTGTAATTAGATTGTGCAACTATAACAAAATAATGTTAGCTGACATTTTGTCACCGTCAGCACTTAAGAGTGGTCTTTTCACTCTTTATGTGCTGCTACGAGTGACATCATAGCGAAAGCGTGCCAGCGGTATTATTTGTTATAGTTGCACAATCAACACAGCCTGCAGCAGTTTTGCAAATGTTAGTGTGCCTCAAACCAATCATCCCCTTGCTCCACTTCCGCAATAAGAGGAACTTTAAGTTCAGCCGCCGATTGCATATTTGAAATAAGTATCTCTTTCACCTTTTCAATCTCATCAACACTTGTCTCTACCAGCAGTTCATCGTGCACCTGAAGAACTATCCTTGATTTAAGTTTTTCTTCTTTTAATTTTCTTGCAACTTTTATCATCGCTATCTTTATTATGTCTGCCGCTGTTCCCTGTATAGGCGAGTTCATTGCAATTCTCTCACCAAATGAACGCTGCATAAAGTTTGATGATTTTATTTCAGGCACTGGTCTTCGCCTGCCAAATTTTGTGTAAGAATATCCTGTTTCTTTTGCTTCTTCTACTTTCTCGTCAAGAAATGCCTTTATCGCCGGATATGTGGCAAAGTATTTCTTTATTATCTCGTCCGCTTCTTTTCTCGTTGTGCCAAGATCCTGTGAGAGACCGAATGCACTTATCCCGTAAACTATTCCGAAGTTTACTGCCTTTGCATTTCTTCGCTGAAGATCGGTGACCTCGTCAAACGGTGTGTGGAATACTTTTGATGCGGTACTTCTGTGTATATCATCACCGTTCTTATATGCCTGTATAAGATGTTCATCCTCCGACATATCAGCTAAAACTCTCAATTCTATCTGTGAGTAATCTGCATCAAGGAATACAAATCCGTCTTTTGCCTTAAATACTTTCCTGAATTCACGCCCCATCTCCATTCTGATAGGAATATTCTGGAGATTTGGCTCTGTCGAACTTATTCTTCCCGTTGCTGTTATCATCTGGTTAAATTTGCCGTGAATTCTCTTATCGTTCTCGATAAACACAGCAAGTCCCTCTGCATATGTTGACTTTAATTTTGTAAACTGCCTGTAATCAAGTATCTTTGATATAATAGGGTCTTCTTTCTTTAGTTTTTCAAGAATATCCGCTGATGTTGAGTAGCCTGTCTTTGTCTTTTTTGCAAATGGCAGTTTCATTTTTTCAAACAATATCACACCAAGCTGTTTAGGTGAATTTATGTTAAACTCCTCACCTGCAAGGTCATATATATCACTTTCAAGTTCAATTATCTTTCTGTCAAGTTTTTTTGCAAGCTGTTCAAGAACGGCTATGTCTGCCTTGACTCCGACTCTCTCCATCTGATATAAGAAATATGCCGTCGGCATCTCCACTTCACGGTAAAGTTTTATCATGCCTGTTTTTTCGAGTGTGCTTTCAAGATTTTTATATCCAGCCACAGCCACATACGAAAGTTCTCCCGTATATTCCAAAAGATTGTTTATTACAACATTCTTTTCCTCGTCCGCACTCTCCCTAAGATAATCGTCATCTATCTCCGATACGATTTCTGAAAGTCTGCTTTTTCCAAATCTCTCACTATATGATGGTATCGTCATATCAAGATAATCCCTTGCTATATCGTCAGCACCGTAACTGTCTTTAAGCGGATTTATAAGATATGCAGCTATACTTACATCTGATATTTTATTAAACAGCCTGTCAAAATCCGAATCATCAAATGCCATCTGTAAAGGTGCTTCCCTATCCTCTGAAAGATTTTCTGCAACCGCCGTAAGATGCAGTTCGTTCTTCCAGTCTATCAATGCGATATGAGATATTTTCTTTTGAATTTTTTTATAAGTTTCTATCAGAAAATCTCCGTCTGTCTCATCATTTTTTAATATGCTTACGGTTTCATACTCACCATTTTTTTCGTAGCTTAAACTAAGTCCCAAAAACAAATATTCATTTGTGCTGTCACTCTCATCTTCAAGAGAAACTGCTGATATATCATCAAATACAAATGCCATCTGTCCGCCGCTTTTTTTCTTATTTTTCTTTTTCGTAACACCTGAATTTGACCACTCATCGCCAAAAAATGATACTCCAACAACCTCAGGTGCATCCTTTATAAGCTCGTCAGCAAATCTCTTTACCTCTATTTTTTTCTTCAAATATTTAAAATTCTTTGGTCTTTCAACCGCTTTATTCATTGCCTCGGAATCGAATTTTTTTACAAGTGATTTTAGTTCTAGTTTCTTTATCCACTCAAATGCCTCAGATGTAAATATATTTTCAAGTTTTGCATCTTTGATACTGTAATCAAGTTCGCAGTCTGTCTTTATCGTCGCAAGTTTTTTGCTTAAGAAAGCCATATCCTTTCCTGCTCTCAAAAGCTCCCTCGCCCTCTTTGGCTCTACTTCCTCGATATGCTCATAAGCCTCCTCGACACTCGGAAATGCCTTAAGTATCTTTACTGCCGTTTTTTCACCGACACCTGCAACTCCTGGTATATTGTCAGCTGTATCTCCCATAAGACCTTTCATATCTATTATCTGAACCGGCGTGACACCGTATTTTTCTATTACATCCTCTGTATGATATTCTTCAACCTCAGAACCGCCTTTTTTTGTCTTTGGAATACTTATCTTGATATTTTTTGTAGCAAGCTGCAAAAGATCTCTGTCTCCTGATACAAGAGTAACTTCTTTTCCTTCTGCTTCTGCCATCTTTGCGATAGTTCCGAGTATATCATCCGCTTCAAATCCCTGTCTTTTTACAATCGTGATACCCATCGCTTCAAGCACATCCTGTATAACAGGCACCTGCTGTCTTAACTCCTCAGGCATAGGTTTCCTCGTGCCTTTGTACTCCTTAAACATCTCATGTCTGAATGTAGGCTTTTTCACATCAAAAGCAACCGTCAGATATTCCGGTTTTTCCGTATCAAGTATCTTAAACATGATATTTAAAAATCCATAAACCGCATTTGTATG
>OGMH01000868.1_pt1 | contig 12354 bp, 11 predicted proteins | sample 1573191 | NCBI WGS metagenome assembly OGMH01 (sample SAMEA2581978, study PRJEB24529) | metagenome | biome: Human gut stool | place: China | collected 2011 | reverse complement strand
AAAAAGCGGCTTTAATAGTGTAGCACCTTTTAAAGTCCAGTTGGAAAGGTCTTGTCTAGTCAAGTGAATATCGTAGCGTTTAAATTCCTGTTCTTGGCGATATAATGGCATAGCATTGGTATATTTTTGATTAATAATGTAAGCCATTAAACTAGGAGAAACCACACTTTTAGGAATAAGTGCTTTAGGACTTTCTGCAACCTTTATAAAACTGCCCGTTCCTTCTTTATCACACTTTCTACAACTATATACATAAGTAACATGTTCAATGACTTTTACCTCTGCTGGTATAATAACCAGTTCTTTTCTGATTTCTTTTTTCATTTCTGTTAAAGGTGAACCACAAGTGGCACATACTTTTTCTTCTTCTGAAAGCTCTCCCTGGGATGGAGTAATTTCTTCCTCCGGAATCTCTTCTAATGGCGGGGTGATTTCCTCTCCAGGAGTCTCTTCTGATGGCGAAGTATTTTCTTCTTTCGACGTCTCTTCCGACAATGATGTACTTTCCTCCGGAATAAAATCTTCTGTGCGCATTTCACCCTCTTGAGTACTATTTATATTTGGAATATTCTCTTCTTCCACTGAAACTGCCAAAACTGTCGTTCCTGCGCTATTCATGCATAAAACCAATAAAAGTGTCCAGGCTATCCATCTTAGCCATCTCTTTTTCCTCTTCACACAAATTCCTCCTAAAAACATATTTTCATTTTCTTAGCTATCTGCCTTTTTTATCCATTCCTTCTGCATTGCCGCTGCTATAAAGCACTGCAATAGTTTTTTTGAAAATACACCACATTCACCGTTGGCAATCATTCTTATGGCTTCTTCATGCTTTAATTTTCTTTTATAGGGGCGTACACTGACCAATGCATCATAAGCATCCACAAGGCCTACTACCTGAGCACAAAGTGGTATTTCATCACCTTTTAGTCCATCCGGGTAACCAGAACCATCATATCTTTCATGGTGATGTCTGCATATTTCATAGCTATACTGGTTCAGCTTTTCCGTTGTTATCCCTTCTGGGAATCTCTGGGTCATCGCTGCACCTACTAATGGATGTTGCTTTACTACATTCATTTCTTCATCCGTCAATTTTCCATTTTTATTTAAAATTTCAATTGGTACTTTTATCTTTCCAATATCATGAATCGGTGCCAAATGAGCTACTGACGCAATTTCTTCATCCGTAATCCCGTATTCCGGATATTTTTTCTGCAATTGAAGATATACCTGTTTCGTATAGAAACTGATATCATCTTGGTATCCTGCTTCAACTAAATGATTATGATTCAATACAGTAGTTAAAAGTGATACCATATCCCAATACTGCTTTGTCATATCTTGTTCTTTTTTTATGAGTTCTCGTTCCATCTTTATAACTGTGTTCTGGACAATTTTCTCATTATGTAAGGTAATAATTGCAGTATTCTCATTTGCATCTATATATTTTTTTGCTTCCATCCAAACATATGCATTCTTATCTTTTCCAGTAATTCTGCGATATGGAAGATCTTTTTCCATACATCCATCAACTAGTCTTTCTTCTAATCCTTCACTTGATAAGAAGTCATGAACCATTTTTTTGTCAGAAGCATACACGTATCTTTCTACATATTGGCTTATGAACTCTTCATAGCTTTCTGTTTTCCTTACTTTCTCATACACTTCACGGATATGTGAATATACACACTCGTAGCTTTTTTCCTTCAAGTTCAGTTTTAATACAACATAAAATCGTCCCAAATATGTATCTTCTAAATTTCTGGAACAAAAACGATCTTCCAAACAACGATTAATTGCCATTGTTTCCTCTACACACGATATAATATCCATTAAAGAAATGTTCTCCAGTTGTTTTGCCAGCATATAGCCACCATTTGTACCTTCACAGGCAGTGACTATTTTTGCATCTTTCAGTTTTTTTGCTATTGCCGGAACATAATTAGTAGAAACATTTAGCTTCCGTGACAATTCTGATGTAGATACCATCCGTTCCTGTGCTGCTAAGTAACACACAATTCTAATTGCGTAATCTGTCGAATTTTTTAGTTGCATCGTTATCCCTCTAACCTAAACTCTGCGTGGTCTTAGTTTATATTCAAAAAAATACTATCCTCTGTAGTAGTGATTCTTTTCCTGAAATATTTTCTCATCAGTTTCCCAATTATACAGATTAAAACCGGTTAATATAATGTACAATCAATGAAAATATTTATCTGTTTTTTTGTAAAATCTGTTCCATTGTATCGATATTCTCCATTAATATCTTTTTATGAACTTCGTTCAAAAAAAAGAAACCATGCCTCAACACGATTTCTCTTTCTTTTTCTATTCTATTTCTTTTAACATTCTATAAATAATTAGACCATTACTGACTGCCAGCACTTCATTTGCATTGTCAAAATTAATTCCAGAAATTTGTTTTATTTTTTCAAGTCTGTAAGATATCGTTCTATAATGAACAAACATTGCACCTGCAGTTTTCTTGATGCTTTGGTTATTTCTAAGATACATCTGCAAGGTTGGAATCAATTCTCCCTTATGTTCATCATCATATAAATATAATTTCTTTAATGTTTCCGGAATGCATCTTTCCAATTCCGTCACATCATCAACTTTGTCGAATATCTGGAAAAATCCGAGGTTTGAATAATGTACTACTGACTTACTCTTATCACCAGTCACCTGGCGGATAATCTCAATATACTTGATAGCCTGACTTGCTTCGTGATAAGATTCTTTCAATCGTTGATACCCTTCCACACTTTTTCCTATACCAATCTGAAAGTCTGTATCTTTCTTTCTATAAAGGATGCTTTGCTGGATAACCTCCTCTATTTCTTCCATCTCTTTCTGATATTCCAGTTCTGTCTGATTGGAATCTACCTGTTGAATCATAACAATCTGATCCATATTTCTGTAAATAAGCGCATCCGGCAAAAGATACATCAATTCACCCACGATAACACCTACTTCGTGAAGCTGTTCTTTTGTATATTTTCTTTGTACATTTTTTGTGATGGTATGAAAATCAACAACCCTGTAAGTATCGCTTTCTTTCATTCCGAGCTGTGCTGCCGCTTCAGTCATTTCTTTCGAACTCAGTAATCCATTCAGAATATTTTGGATAATATCTCTCTGATACGTCTTTTTTTCTTCATCCTGTGCAAATTCACTCAAAAATCCATCCTGTAAGTTAATAGTCGCATTTTCGAGTTCCATACAAACATCCTGTTCTTTTTTTCTTAGCTCCTGTTCTATTGTTACAATCGTATTCGGAATCACTTTTGTATTATGAAATGTAATAATTGCTGTATTTTCCTTTACATCCACATACTTACTAGCTTTCATCCATACATACGATGTACCGTTATTTTCGATGATTCCGCGATAGAAAATTTCTTCTTCCACACATCCATCTACAAGATGTTCTGTTAAATTCTCACCTGCAAGACATTTCTGGACATTTAGCCAGTCTGCTTCACAAATATATTTTTCCGTATATTTTTTTATAAAGTCATCATATGATTCTGCTGTTTTTACTTGTTCATAGACATCATGATTATGAGAATAAATACATTCATAATCTTTTTCTCTCAGATTAACTTTTATAATCACATAAAATTTTCCAAGATATTCATCCTTACCAGGACGGATAATGTCTGATATCTTTACGCTTTCCAAGCGGTTATTGTATATATTTTGCAGATCCAGCAGAATCTGATGTACTTTACAGCAGGCTATATAATTTTTGGAGCAACCTCCCTCTTTTTCCAGGCACCTGCTAATTGCCATGGTGGGTTCTGTACACGATATCACATCCCTTAAAGATATATTCTCTGGCTGTTTTGCAATCTGATATCCACCCTTTATCCCTTCACAGGCTTTTATGATTCCTGCTTGTTTTAATTTTTTTGTTATTTTTGGAATATAACTGTATGGAACACTTAGTTCCTGAGATAATTCTGATGTAGAGATCATCTGGCTTTGCGCTGCCAGATAACATACGATTCTGATAGCATAATCCGTTGTACTTGTAAGCTGCATAGTTTTTACCCCTTTCCTTATCTAAACTAAACTATTTCAAGTATTAGTTCGTCCTAAAAAATTGGTGGGTTCCTGTCGGACGATGAAATTGATTATTCAAAAATTTCCATCAATTTCATCAAGATATGGGGGTCGTTCTACTCTATCATCAGATATAAGATCTAGAATTCTATAAATAATAATATCGCAACATATAGTAATGCGATGATGGCTTTTCAATATAATTTTTTCTCATTGTCTATTTGAATCAGAGAATGTTTCTCATCAACATTTCTAAAATTATATACCATTTTCATTTTTTTTATAATGTTCCAAACAGGAAAAGATTTTTTATTTTTTTGTAAAATCTGTTCCATCGTACCGATACTCTTCCATATAATACTTTTTTATGAACTTCGTTCAAAAAAAGAAACCATGCCTCAACACGATTTCTCTTTCTTTTTCTACTCTATTTCTTTTAACATTTTATAAATAATCAGACCATTACTGACTGCCAGTACTTCATTTGCATTGTCAAAATTTATTCCAGAAATTTGTTTTATTTTTTCAAGCCTGTAAGATATCGTTCTATAATGAACAAACATTGCGTCTGCAGTTTTCCTGATACTTTGCTTATTTCTAAGATACATCTGCAAGGTTGTAATCAATTCTCCCTTATGTTCATCATCATATAAATATAATTTCTTTAATGTTTCCGGAATGCATCTTTCCAATTCCGTCACATCATCAACTTTGTCGAATATCTGGAAAAATCCGAGGTTTGAATAATGTACTACTGACTTACTCTTATCACCAGTCACCTGGCGGATAATCTCAATATACTTGATAGCCTGACTTGCTTCGTGATAAGATTCTTTCAATCGTTGATACCCTTCCACACTTTTTCCTATACCAATCTGAAAGTCTGTATCTTTCTTTCTATAAAGGATGCTTTGCTGGATAACCTCCTCTATTTCTTCCATCTCTTTCTGATATTCCAGTTCTGTCTGATTGGAATCTACCTGTTGAATCATAACAATCTGATCCATATTTCTGTAAATAAGCGCATCCGGCAAAAGATACATCAATTCACCCACGATAACACCTACTTCGTGAAGCTGTTCTTTTGTATATTTTCTTTGTACATTTTTTGTGATGGTATGAAAATCAACAACCCTGTAAGTATCGCTTTCTTTCATTCCGAGCTGTGCTGCCGCTTCAGTCATTTCTTTCGAACTCAGTAATCCATTCAGAATATTATGGATAATATCTCTCTGATACTTCTTTTTCACTTCATCCTGTGCAAATTCACTCAAAAATCCATACTGCAAGTTAATAATCGCATTCTCGATTGCCATATAATCAAGTTCTATCAGTTCTCTATTTTCTTCTGTGATTGTTATATATATATCCACCTCACTCAATATGGCAAATTTCACTATATATTGAACACAGCTTCCTTTCATCTGCTTCATATATTGAAATTTCGTAATAATATTGGGTTTATATGGCTGAATTTCATCTGACAATATTAACTTGGAGTTGTCCAAGTTTGTTGAAACCATACAATTAAGATTACCATAATACAATACAACAGGATTCTCGATCATGATGCTTAAAAATTTGATAATATCACTTGCTGTATTGCTTGATCCATTATTTTTTAAAATAAACGTATTAAAATTATCATGTGTAATTTTAAAATACTTTAAGCGTGCAGTGTCTTTATCGAATACCTGCATCATAACATGACGGATAATTCCCCAGTAATATAAATCTCCTGGAATTTCTACCAGAGGAATTTCATATTTTTTGCAGTGTTTTTCTAATAAACTCAATCTGCGTCCTGTAGGATCATATTCTTTTTTTTTCTTTACAATGAATCCACTTATATCACTTTTAACTAAATCTTCAAAATGCTGCTCTACTTCTCGATCACTGCATGATAAATATACCTGAAGACTGGTTATGAGTATTTCACCACCCGTCAGGTATCGCTCCATATCTTCAATTTCGATTATTCGAATGCCTTTCACTTCCAAATCTAGACCTTTTTCACCGCAAAGCAGCTTCATTTTTGGAAATTGTTCTGATTCAAGTAATTTTCTTACAGTATATCCCATCGTTACTCCTTATCCATTGCCAAATCAATACAACATAATATCTGTTATGTTGTACAGTGCCTCTATTAACCTGTTCTACCCTATTTCTGCAAGTCATTCATTTCCTCTAAAAGATAACTTTAAGCAATAAAAATAATAAAGATTATAGCCAATTTACCAAAAGCGGTACTTAAATAGGGCACAGCTACCAAAAAATCAGAAAGGAACTATGTAATATGAACAGCATAACAGATAGCAGGGTGTTATTTAACATTATATCGTACGAAAAATAATCTGTCCATAAACAACATAACAGATATTATGTTGTACATTCCAATATTTCCTGTTCGACAATCTTATCCAGCTTCTTTTGGAACACTGTTTCTGTAGTTGCTGTATATATTCTCGTTACATTGATACTGCTATGTCCAAGTAAATCCGCAAGACCTGTAATATCTTTTGTCACTTTATAATAAATCCTTGCAAATAGATGTCGAAAATTATGCGGGAATATTTTTGATTCTGCTACTCCTGCCTTTTCTTTTAATCGTTTCATTTCTCTCCAAATATTACTTCTGTCTTTTAACTTCCCATTTTTCGTGACAAATATCCAACCTTCTGCTATTTGGTTATTATGGCAATAGGAAAGAAGTTTCCTTTGCAATACCTTCGGCAAAAAAATCCTTCTATACTTTCCTTTATTATAAATCTCTATCTTTCCAGATTTTACACGCTCCACTGTAAAAAATTTTATTTCGCTAATCCGAATTCCTGTACATACTATTGTTTCAATACACAATGCAAGCTGTTCTTTTCCTTCTGACATAGCTGTTGCAATCAATTTCCTGCATTCTTTTTCTGTCAATTCTTTCTGATCCTGTAAAAAAGGCTGCTTCTGCACTTTTATTCTTTTCACTTTCAGCTTTCCTACATTCAAAAATTCCAGGAACTGATTCAAGGCGGCAAGCATTGAATTAACACTATTGACAGCATATTTTTGAGCAAGCCATTCTTTATATTGCAACAATACTTTTTTATTGATCCGCTTATCATCTGCCAAAAAAGATAAAAACTTTTTTATATCTGCCATATATTTATTGATTGTTGCCTTTGCATTTTCTTTCTGGTATAGATAATCTGCAAATTTTTCTATCTCACTTTCTGATACCTCTATTGAAAAATCCATCTGTTCCATAATCATAGTCCTCCTGAGAATTCATTTTCTTTCATTATAGCTGTTCGCTTTTTCGTATTCCCATACACTACTTTTTCTACTTGTTATGTATCCACGGTTTTTCAATATTTATCTCCAATTATATATCGTATTGTTGATTTTAGTCAACAGTAGGCGATTATTTTTATCATCGATTGTGGATATAATTTAACAATACGAGAGGAGATGTTTTATACTAATGTCGGATAGCGAATTATGTTTACAGGAAATTGGAAAAAGAATTATGGATCGTCGAAAAAAGCTGGGACTCACTCAAGAAGCACTTGCAGAAAAAGGTGAAGTCACTACCCAGTTTGTTTCTTATGCTGAATCAGGGAAGCGAGCAATGAGGCCTGAAAATCTGCTAAAAATCTCCTCTGCTTTAGAAGTAAGTGCCGATTATTTACTCACTGGTGAAATTATAGATAAGGATCTGTTGATTCTTTCAGATAAGCTCCGCCGACTCACTCCTTCACAGGTACGCACAGTTGAAGCTATTATAGATGAATGTAACAACCTTTTTAATCAGAAAGAAATTACCCTTCTCTCTCAAAAAAGGAATGGAAGCTACTAAAACAGTTAATGACATTGCGTATTTATAAAGTTTTTTTGCCGTGCAGAAATAAAAAACCTTGAGGTACAAGCTGATTTTTGCTCATATCTCAAGGTTTAATTTCTTTTTGTTGGTCGCTAATCATTTTTACCCTTTTCAGGATAATTATATTTGCACCTTAACATTCAAGTTGCTCAAACTCCTTTGCGTACTGCGTTTCATGACACGCAAAGGCTGTTATTAGAGGCTTGCATTTCGAATGTGTGTTATGTTCTTGTGCTTTTCGCACCGCTTATGAAGAAATAAACTCCAAAATCACTCCATTTTACTCTTTATTATTTTGACGAATAATATTCTTCAAATTTCTGTTCTTTTTCCTCTGATTCATAACGATTGGCAACGTTCGGACAACTTTTCTTTGCTTCCAAAAACACGATACTATTTTCATTATACTTTGGAATGAACTCAACCGTTTTTATCCCTAAACCAAGATCTTTGTAAATTTTAGAATTCTCAATATGAAACAAATTTGTTTCATCAAATTTTCCAAAATTCATTTCCGATTCCGTTATGATTTTCACTTTAGTACCACCCCAATTTCTTCTCTGTAAAGCTGTCGGAAAGTATCCATGATTGCATTATGTTCTAACAGTTCAAATTCTGTTGCTGTCTCACATTGTACTTTTTCTTCATCATCTTTATATAAAGAAATGTATTGAACCTCACTTTCCTTACTCCGTTTTACCTCGATATACTTAGATAAGAAATAATCATGGGTAGATACGAAAATCTGTACTCCCTCACTTTCCAGCATGATCAGCAATTCAGCTAGCACAGAAATATATTTCGGATTGATATTTGCTTCTGGTTCATCCCAAAATAATACAGATCCTTTTTCCAGCGTGCCATTCTTAATTAGCTGCCATAACAATGCTATTTTTCGCAATCCTTCAGCTACCAGGTTGAATTCCAATTTAGCCTGTGTACCTGGTTTCAGATAAAATCTGTCATCATGCAATGTTACTTTTCCAGAACTGATTTTTTGTAAAATATCCAGATATTTTTTTCTCGCTGCGGAATCAACTCCTCTGGAAATATCAATCTTTGCTGCTGCAATAACGTCCAGATAAGTATCATCAAATTCTACATTCCCCATTTTCACTGCTGCATCCAGATTCCACCGAGATTTTTGCTGTATTATTACCATTTTTATTTCTGTTTACCAGCCGCCCGATACTAGACTGATCAGGGCGAAAAAGCATTGTTGTCTTCTGTGAAAATGACACATCATGTTTTGATGCCTGACACGCTGCATAAGCCAGCTTCATGATATGCGTTTTTCCCATACCATTTTCTCCAACTAATACATTTAATCCTTTACTGAATGGTATCGTAATATCTTCAAATACTGTGAAATTTTCTGCTTCGATCCTTGTTAATGGCATTTCCATCACCTCAATTATTTTAACTTTTTATATTTTCTTTGACTAATCTTGGACTAACCTATTTTTTACTCCTGTAGAGCTTTATCTACAATCTCCCAGTAACTATTCTTTTGGGAGCCAAGTCTTATAATAATACCATACTTTTTTAACTTCTTAATATTGTTCTCAATATTTCGACTGGCAACTCCAATTTTTTCAGCTAACTTAACCACTGATACTTGATAATCTTCTGAAAGCAACTATATAATCTTTTGTTGTGTATCGTTGAAATCTGTTCTCCGCTCTTCCTCCGATGTTTTCTTTTTCATTTGTCATCGGAAATGAATTACGGACAGCTCTACACAAAACATATTATCAAATTCCTGAAATCTCGGCTTCAGAAGTCCATACTCTTCTGCTGCATTACCATTCATGACTTCTCATAAGCCAATCCGTTATATAAGCCACCTGAAGAAGTTACCTACATTGTACCATGATTTTTCTTATAAGGAATTCTCATTTTGACTTGTACTATTTATATTCTAACACCACCCTAAAGATTTTGCTTCAACACTTTTTACTATTTCAGCTCACATCCTCACGAAGAGGATGACTTTTACAGTATTCTTCCAACATCTCTTTATCATATTTCAACTCACATCCTCACAAGGAGGATGACAGCAATTTTAAACAAACTCTTTTCATTTAAAATCAAACTATATATATATTCGCTATTTTTTATATCTATAACTCTATATTATATCCTTTTTTCTTCCCAAAAATGTTCATATTCTGGTGCGAATGATTCAGCAAATTACTGTTCACTTGCCTTTCATACTCAACGTTTCCCTGTTTCATCACTACAAATCCATTTTCCCTAGTGCAACGCCTTTGTTGGACAAGCTTTTGTGCATTCATAGCAAAGAATGCATTCAGTTCCATTTTTTCGCTTTCGGGATTCTTTATTAACTTCCACGTTCATAGGACAGACTCTCAAGCATTTGTCACAATGAATACATTTACTCTCGTCACAATGAACACGTAAAAATGAAAAATAACTCATAGGCTTGAGGAATACTGTAACAGGACACAGATATTTGCAGAATGCACGATTATCCTTGAGTACAAATGCCAGTCCGATACCCAAAATATAATAAAGCACATTTCCTACGATGAACAGCCAAAACATAATTTGTTCCAGCTTTGCAATTTTTATCAGCATCAAACCGGATACCAACGCTAATGACAGTACAAACATCACATAGCGAAGAAAACCAAGCTTCTCTTTTCGTGGCTGTTGCGGCTGTTTGTAAGGTAGAAAATCCAGCACCATGGCTGTCCAGCAGGCATAGCCACACCAACCGCGCCCAAAAAACAATGGACCAAATATTTTCGCCACAGCATAATGGATAGTTGCCGCTTCAAAAACGCCTAAGAACAGATAATACCAGAATCCCTCAATCTGCATATTTTCATGGGAAATCACACCGAGATACAACAACATATAGCTTCCCACCGCCAATTGTATGAAATGTCTGGCATACTGTTTTCCGGCGGTAAATAGTGCTGTTCCCAGTCCAAGGCAGCCTCCTATGTAGCTAAAATTTAATAGATAAAATAGATTTTTCTTAACAAGCCACAATGTAACTGCCACTATCTCAAATAGCAGAAATAGCAAAATTGATGGCACATATTTGCGAAACTTGTTTCTTTTAATTGCTTCTTTTTGTGCGGGTTTGCTCTGAACTCTTTTATCTCTATTCATAGAGGCCTCCTTATCATTTAGCTTTCATTCTTGATTATACATTCCGCCCCATGATTTCAGCAAGTGAGGAAATAGAAAACTCTGGCTTTAATGAACTATGAGCCAAAGAGTAAAGGACTTGCCCTAATCTTTTATTATCAGCTTCAAACTCTATTTTCATACGATGACTGTACTTATAGCCTTTAAATCTTCGCTTCCAGCTCTTATCTCTGTCCTGATAGCTTTCATATTCTGTATCGACATTAAAATATACTGTTTTAAGGTCTTTTCTCTGAAAGCCAAGTTTTTCAAACAAATCCTTGAGGAGCTCTGTATCTTCTGTTGACCTTCGGAGAGTATCTTCATATTCTTTGCAAAGTTCTTCCTTGCTGACATATAACCGGATCATATCCGGCTTTACCGCTATTTTACCTTTTCCCGTAACTTTAATTGTTCTCATTATCTTTGCTCTTCCTTTTAAAACCGCTATCATCTTCTTTGTCATCTGAATATACTTACCAAATGGATTAATCACAATTCCATTAATCTTTTCCCCTTCTTCTCATCTGAATCAGCATTTTTATCTCTACCAAGAGTATGATCAAACTCATCAAGAACATCCGTCATCAAGCCTTCATCAATCCGGCTTCTACACTCTGCAATCAATACAGCCGGAATTCCATAAAATGCTTCTGCAATACTACCTGTGATAGCGCCAAGCGTGTCAGTATCTCCACCTAGTGATACTGCATTCCGTATGGCATCCTCAAAATCTTTGGATTCCAGAAATGCAATAATTGCCTCCGGTACTGTTCTCTGACAAGTCTCATCCATATGATATCCCGGTCTGATCTCATCAAGTGTTCTATCAAGATTGTAATGAAACTCCCTCTCGATGTATTCTTTAATTTCTTCTTTTGAAAATCCATTCCTAGCCATGTATATTGCACTGGCTGTTGCTTCTGCACCCTTAATGCCTTCCGGATGATTATGTGTCACATTTGCTGTCGCTCTTGCTACCTCTCTTGTTCTTTCCAGCGAATCATAAAGCCATCCCGCCGCTGACACTCTCATGGCGGATCCATTCCCATAACTTCCGTATGGCTTTGGGTTGCTTTCTCTAAGCCAATACCTGAATCTTCCACCATAACCTGCATATGGATATCTTTTTCCCCAATCCTGCATGTTAGTTACTAGCGCCTCTTCTATTTCCTTTACTGTAGCTTCCGTTCCGACTGCAAGAAGAGCTTCTCCAACTGCTATTGTCATAACAGAATCATCTGTAAAGT
>OGMH01000857.1_pt1 | contig 12549 bp, 9 predicted proteins | sample 1573191 | NCBI WGS metagenome assembly OGMH01 (sample SAMEA2581978, study PRJEB24529) | metagenome | biome: Human gut stool | place: China | collected 2011 | reverse complement strand
TTCTCTGCTCGAACTGTTCTCTTGAATCCTTGTACTTGTGAACAGCTCTAAGAATAGTAACAACTTCCTTCTTTGTTGGAAGAGGTACCGGACCACTCACCTGTGCTCCTGTCTTCTTAGCAGTTTCGATGATTTTCTTAGCTGACTGATCAATCAACTGATGATCGTAAGCCTTCAGAGTAATTCTGATTACCTGATTTGCCATAAAAAAAGTCGCCTCCTTCGCACTTTATTGTTTAAGTACGACAAGCGGTGACTGTACACACTCCCACGTGTATCGAGAATCACCTGTTGGATTATCCCGATTACCAACGTGTCATTTCTGCATCTTGCAGATGATATTAGGTACAGTGACTTGTCGCCAGATTCTTCGCCGGTCTCTTACCGGCCTTGACATTCGCTCCACGGAAAACCTGCTCTTATGAGCAGCAACCTCACGCTTCTACGCTATCAATGTCACAGCAAGTATTAATATACACTACACTTAATATAAAATCAACCAGAAAAATATTATTTTATTGTATTTTTTTAAGTACAATTCTGTAATATTTCTCTGGTTTAATTATTATCCATTTTTGTTATTATTTATCCACAAATATGCATTATTTGATGAATATTTATAAACATTTCTGCTTTGTTTGCACACATCTTTACTGGTTTGCTATTCTTTCCGCAAGATCGTTAAGATATACCCACCTGTCCATCTTTTCCTCAAGCTGTTTTTCTTTTTCAGCCTTTTCCTTAGACAGGTCATTTAACTTACCATAGTCAGTTGCACACTTAGCCATTTCACTGTCTATTCTTTCTATATCGCTTTCTAATGCAGCTATATCATCATCAATACTCTCATATTCTTTCTGTTCCTTGTAAGTAAACTTAAGGCGCTCACTTCTTGATTTATTATATTCCTTACTTGTAAGTGTCTTATTGCCCGCTGTAACCTTCTGTGTACCATCTGCTGATTTATCATCGTTACTTCCTGCTGCCACACCGCTGCCTGATACCAGACCATTACCTGATAATGCTGTACCTTTAGATATTCCATTTCCTGGCACATTATATATAGAAGAAACGCATTTTTCTTTGTAGTCTGAATAGCCTCCTTCATACTGGGTAAGGTGACCCCCCGCCTCAAATGCAAATATTCTGTCAACCGTTCTGTCAAGAAAGTATCTGTCATGTGAAACTGTTATGATAATCCCTGCAAATCCATCCAGATAATCCTCAAGTACTTCAAGCGTTTCAATATCAAGATCATTGGTAGGCTCATCAAGTATAAGTACATTAGGCGCACTCATAAGCACACTTAAAAGATACAGTCTTCTCTTTTCTCCACCGGACAGCTTTCTTATTGGTGTCCACTGCTGTTTTGGTGAAAAGAGAAACTTTTCACACATCTGGCTCGCTGTTGCCTTGCCATCTACTGTCTGCACATACTCACCTATGCTTCTTACAAACTCAAGCACTGTCTGATTCTCATCCAGCGGTTCATTTTCCTGCATAAAATAACCTATATGTACAGTGTCACCTATCTCAACGCTTCCACTATCCGGCTGTATCTGTCCTGTTATTATCTTCATAAGTGTTGACTTACCACATCCATTGCTTCCTATTATACCTATACGGTCATCTCTTAGAAAAATGTATGAAAAATCATTGATATAAGTATGACCGTCATATGCTTTGGTTATGTTGTTAAGCTCTATCGTCTTTTTGCCTAATCTTGTGCTTACAGAGCTCATATCCATAAGGCTCTTGTCAAATTTAGCCCTTGCCTCACGGGAAGCTTCCTTCATATCCTCAAAACGGTCTATTCTTGCCTGCTGTTTTGTTGAACGTGCCTGGCATCCTCTTCTTATCCACTCAAGTTCTCTTCTTAATGTGTTCTGTCTTTTAGCCTCTGTAGCTCTTTCCATCTGTTCTCTTTCAGTCTTTAATTCAAGAAAGCCTGAATAGTTGGAATCATAACTATAAAGCGCAGCATGGTCTATCTCAACTATCTTGTTAGTTACATTGTCAAGGAAATACCTGTCATGCGTTACCATAAGAAGTTCGCCCTTGAAAGCCTTTATATACTGCTCAAGCCACACAACCATATCATTATCAAGATGGTTAGTCGGCTCATCAAGTATAAGCACCTCTGTAGGTTCAACCAATGCCTTTGCAAGCGCCACTCTTTTCTTCTGTCCTCCTGAAAGCATATCCATAGAAGCATCAAATTCTCCTATCCCAAGCTTGTTAAGAATCTCCTTTGCTTTGGCCTCACTGGCATTAGCTTTTCCTCTCAGCACATAGGAAAGAACCGTCTCATCCTTCGCATGGTCAGGTGACTGTGCAAGGTATGTTACTGTAACATTCCTTCCCTTTATAACATTTCCTTCATCAGGCTCTTCAATACCAGCTATTATCTTAAGCAATGTTGACTTTCCAGTACCATTGACACCTATGACACCCACCTTATCACCCTTGTTTATTCCAAGTGTAACCTTATCAAGTAGTACCTTCTCGCCAAATGTTTTACTCACTTTTTCTACATTTAATATATTCACAACAATTACCTTTCTTTAACACTACTGTAATCACCTGCAATATCATCCAGCTTATACAGTTTCTTCATCTTGGCAGCCAGCTCCGGATTTTCCTTCTCAAGCTTACTTATATGCTCCATTCTGCGTTCCATCATATGCTTATATGCCTCAGGATTATTCTCCTTAAAATGCAGCATAACCTCTCTTCTGTGCTGTCTCAGGTGCGCAAGTGCATCCGGATTAAGCTTTGCAATCTTTGCCTCAAGTCTTAATCTTCGCTCTTCGATTCTTTCTTCTAACGCTTCTGCATTGCTGTTGTTTTGTGTAAGCCCTGATAAATGCATCTCAACTCTCTCAAGAAGCTCATCCTCATCAAACAGACCAATACGTCCCCATGTATTCTTACTTTCAGCCTCTGCAAGTACATTATCCGGAATATGCTCACTATTTTCATCAATATGCGTGATATCATCTGTCATCTGCACTGCAAACTTATCAAGCCATTCCGATGCATCCTCGCCAAATGCCCACTCTATCTCAGCAAGTCTTTCATTGTCCTCTATAAAATCATTATGTACCTCTGTCTGTTCTAGTGTACCTGCAAGTGGATAAGGTCTGTCAACGCCAGCATCTCTTAACGCAAGTGATATAGTTCTTCGTGTGACACCCTCTTCCACAAGACATCCAGCACCTAGCTTTCTTAGCTGATCGTTAACATTACCAACATGCTCTGTTATATAAAAACGTAGACCTTTATCTTTAAGAATCTTATTAAATGAAACAAGTCTGTCGGCTGCGGTTATGTCTATGCTTCCTATACCACTTGCATCAACTATAACAACTCTTGTATCATCTTTTATCGCATTTTCTATATCCTGTAAAAATGTAGACACATTTGCAAAGAAAAGATTGCCACTGAATCTGTACATCACAACATGTTGTATCTCAAGCGCATTCCTGTTACGGTTAAGATTATAGAAGCCTTCATGACCTGGTATACATCCAAGAAGTGATCTTGGTGGAACAACCGCTCTTATAATCACTGCTATAAACGAAAGAATAACACCTATTATTACACCATATATTGTTCCGAATAAAAGCACTCCGAACATAGCAGCAAGAAAAATGAAAAACTCAGCTCTGTTAACCTTTCTTAACTTATCTGCCAGCTTGTACTCCACTATACCTATAAGTGCTGCCACAACGATACCAGTAAGTATTGGCACAGGAAGATATTCAAGAAGCGGTGTTGCAAACAAAACAACAACAAGCATGGTTACTGCTGCTGTCACTGACATAAGCTGTGTCTTACATCCAAACTGGTCTGCAATGCCTGTTCTTGACACACTTCCATTCAGTGGACAGCTTCCTGATACTGCCGATGCCACATTTGCAAGAGAATATGCAAGAACTTCTCTGTTATTATCAACCTTATAACCATATCTGTTTGCATAATTGTTCGTTGCCAGCAAAGTCTGTGCCATAATAACAAGTGCACATGTAAGTCCCAGAACAACTATCTCTGATGTATTATTGCGAAGTAATGTAACATCCGGAATAGAAAGCTTAGGAAATCCCGCATCTACATGTGGAAGAAGCTTCACACCGAATCTATCTATATGTAAAAATGCTGTTGCCATAGCTCCAAGCACCATAAGTACTACCGACATTGGAAACTTCGGCATATATTTTTTACAGACAAGAATAATCACAACTGTTCCGAATCCCAGAACTGCCGACAATACATTAAAATATTTCAACTGGTCTGTTATATGCAGAATGAGCTCTATAAGCTCGCCTGTACCTGCCACACCTCCAAACAGCTTAGGCACCTGCATAAGTATAATAGTAATTCCTATCCCACTTATGAAACCGCCCATGACCGGGGTGGATATGTAGTTCACTATTCTGCCAGCTTTTATAAGGCTGAATATTAAAAGCCATGCTGCAACTACAAGCGTTATAGCTGGTACAAGCCGCATCGCTTCATCTGAACCTGTTGTTACTCCAAGTGCTGCAAGTGTCCCTCCAACAAGCACTGCCGGAGTGGCATCTACACCAAACACAAACTGTGGTGAACTTGTTGTAAATGCATACACAAGTACAGGAAGTAATGAACCATATAATCCATACGCCGCCGGCAATCCTGCTATCTGTGCATACCCCATAGATATAGGAATAGATACAAGTGCCACAATAATACCTGCTATAATATCGTTCTTTGCTGTTTTAAAAGATATATTTTTCAAATGTGCATTTTCCTTTCCTTATATAATATACATGATGTAATTATCAATAGTTACTTTTAACACTAATACCATATCACAATTTATATTTTTTATCTGTTATATGTTACAGTAAAAATATGGATTTTTCAATAAAATTTATCTTAACAATATGTCACTATAAAGAACTATTTACAGCATTTTGGCAACTGACTCTGAAAATAACAAGGTGTACATAAAAATGCCTGCATACCTCTAGCAAAAACATTTCCTTGCCCTTATCATATGGATTGTTATATACTTATATAAGTATGATGTCTGGGGGCAAAAGCCACCAACTTTGATATCTATTGATTGTTCTGTGCTACGCACTCCAACGTCTACGCTACGCTTTGGTCCGTGCTAAACATGTGTCACTGGCACATAGCACCCTACCTAATATTAGCATATTGTAGGATTATCATCCCACTTTTATGCTCATATCACATATAACAAAGAAAGGATTACACAATATATGTTTATTGCAGATAACTGGAAAGACTATGAAGTTATAGATACATCATGTGGTGAAAAACTTGAACGATGGGGAGATTATATCCTTGTACGTCCAGACCCACAGGTCATATGGGATACCCCTAAAAACGATAAAAGATGGAAACACATGAATGGTCATTATCACAGAAGCTCAAAAGGCGGCGGTGAATGGGAGTTCTTTGATCTTCCACAGAGCTGGACTATTAACTATCAGAGTCCTTCTCTTGATGTGCCTCTTACTTTTAACTTAAAACCTTTCAGCTTCAAGCATACAGGTATATTTCCAGAGCAGGCTGCTAACTGGGACTGGTTTTCAGGCATAATAAAGAAAGCTAAGGAAAAGGATGCCAATAGACAGATAAAGGTTCTTAATCTTTTTGCATATACCGGTGGTGCAACTCTTGCATGCGCTGCAGCCGGGGCACATGTAACACACGTTGATGCATCTAAAGGTATCATTGCATGGGCTAAGGAAAATGCCACATCTTCCGGTCTTATTGACAAACCTATCCGCTGGATAGTTGATGATTGTGTTAAGTTCGTTGAGAGAGAAATAAGACGTGGCAATCACTACGATGCCATCATTATGGACCCTCCTTCATATGGAAGAGGACCTAAAGGCGAAATATGGAAAATAGAAGAAGCCATACATCCACTTGTAAAGTTATGTGCACAGCTTCTTTCTGAGGAACCATTATTCTTCCTCATTAACTCATATACAACAGGGCTTCAGCCAGCGGTTCTTACATATATGTTAAGCACAGAGCTTAAAAACTTTGACGGTTACTGCAGCTCAAACGAAGTAGGACTTCCTGTATCATCCAACGGGCTCGTTCTTCCTTGTGGTGCTTCCGGAAGATGGTGCAGTTCTGAATATTAATCATCAATTAAAATGCTGCCATTTTATGTGGCAGCATTTTATACTATATTTTTATTTTGTTATCTTTTATTTTATTGTTTTTCTTGTATTATTCTTCTTGCATTATTTTTTTATGCTCTTTTCCTTCATAATCAATTCTTCCATAAGTCTGCTATAATCCTCTGAAGCAACCGGAAGCTTAACCTGAATACCATTACATGCTGAATAATAAGCTCCTGCGCACAACATCAGTGAATTAAGCCCTTCCTTGCCTTTCGCTACAAGATATGTATCATCATGTTCTAATGATGCTCTGGCAAATCTTTCAAGCAGTTCTATATATGGCTCTGGTGTCTTTGGGAACTCAATTGTTTCCTTAGTATATTGCATGTTTTCCCTTGAATTAACCATTTCAGTTTTTATATATTCTTCTACATCCTGATGTCTTGTTATAGTAAGCGTATTATCTTCAAGCAGCAGCTTTGCTTTTGTTCCTATTATTTCAAGTCTTTCTTCATGACACGCTTCTCCCGTTGTCAGTACAAATGAAGCTGTCGTGCCATCATCATAATCCATAATAATAGTATCTTCATCATCTACTGCAAAATCATTATATTTGCCAAAAGGTATAAGTGCAAACATTCTCTGCGGCATGCCAAAAAGATACTGGAACATATCAAGTATATGCTGTCCCTGGTTAATAAGTGCACCGCCGCCTTCACCAGCAAAGCTGCTTCTCCAGGCGCCAGAATGATGATAATATGATGTTCTTAAATATCTTGAATTAATAAGATTCACCCTTCTTAGCTTACCCAGCTCACCTGCATCAATCATACTCTTAATCTTCATATACTTAGGATATAATCTTTGATGAAATACTATACCATATATTCTTGCGCTCTTTTTAGCTGCCTCATTCATAGTAAGTGCTTCCCCTATATCTGATGCTGCCGGTTTATCGCACAAAACATCCTTTCCCAGTGAAAATGCCTGTACCGCAAGCTTAGCATGTGTTTTATGCGGAGTTGCTATAATAACTGCATCAAATAATGTATCTATATCTTCTGCTTTAAACATATCATCTGCACTTCTAAATATTCTTACATGCTCACCATCAACATTTACAAGCGCTTCACCCCACTCCATAAGTTCATCTCTTCGTATAACTACTGCCGTAAGCTTCATGTTGGCAACTTCACCTGATACAATCATATGTGCATATTTCTTTCCCATATTTCCAACGCCTATAAGAGCTACTCTTAATATTTTGTTCTGCATATCATTCATGGTTCCTTTCTTATTTATTTTGCATTCCATTCTATAATTAACTTTCTATATTTATTTTGCATTCTACTATTATTGTAGGGAATACATGAAATACATATTCATTACCTATTATTTTCAATACAACTACTAATTTTATTACCTGTCATTACTGCCTCTTCAAGCAATATTGCCGCATATGCATCTGCAAATGCATCTTCCATGCTATATGGTGATTCTGCCTCACCTCTGCTATACTTTGCTGTTCCTATCATAAGAGCCGCTATTGCTGTTTCATCCTCTGACAAGCCACGCAGCCCTAATTCCGGTTCATACAGTACATTTTCACCGCACATTATTTTCTCTATTTCACGAACGGTAGACAGGTTAGGATTAGTATCTTTAGTGTGTGTTACATTCACATCTGTCACAATCTTTTGATACTGTCCTTCATTTTTATCATCAAGATAATACAGCTCATCGTTAATAAGCTCTCCTCTGACACCCTGCACCTTTATCATATTCTTTCTTATAGGTGAGCGGTACTGCTCAGAGTCAAAATCATACCATGCAACCTTTCCACTCTCAAACTCAAATGCTGCTACACATCTTTTTTTAGGCGCTGTTCTGCCATCTGTAAATTTGTCATATCTCGTAAGTGTCTGAGTTGTCGGAAATTCATATATTTTACCTGACACTGTGTAGTTTTCATCAGGTTTTATACCAAGATATGCTCTTATAAGACTGAAACCGTGATATTCGTGTGCAAGGGATATATTCAGACAACTGATATCGCCAAGTACACCACTATTAACAAGCTTAATCCGTGCTTTATTATATGGATATTTCCTGTATTGTTCAGCAACAACCTGCTTCTTATCTGTTTTATCATCTGACATATGATATCTGTATAACTTTTTAAGCGAATCCATATCCAATGCTGCTGGTGTCTCAGAAAGAACAGTTATTCCTCTATCCATCCATTCTATTGATACATCACATATACTTGTTTTATTTACTGCTACAACAGCAAAATCCGGTTTATAACCTACGCACTCTTCTATAGAGGTTGTAGTATGTATACCGAATTCTTCTGCCATCTTATCTGCTTTTTCCTGTGTACGGCAGTACATTGCATCTAGACATAATATATCCGACATTGCTTTTGCTATTCTGACATAATAAAGCGAACGCCAGCCTGAACCTATTATTATAAAATGATACTTACCCATATAAGCTTCATACCTCCTGAAAATAAATAATATCAATTAATTTACAAAACATTTTCTTTTTTCAGTTTTCTACAAACATCTATAATAATACTATGATCCTGTTCATGATTAAAACCAGAACATGTTATTGTGCCTATTGCTGTCTGGCAATTCTCTAGTCTTATTGGAAATGCACCTCCCACCTGTGCATACTCTGATGGTTCTAATGCCCACTTTTCTTTAATATTCATACCACAATCCTCAAGCATATAGTGCGCCCACAATGAACTATGTCCGGTATGCATCGCCGTCTTTTTCTTACGCTCGATCATAATATCATTACTTACAGCATTACCATCACTGGAATAATGGAACAATCTTCTTCCAGCTATTGCAATATCTATACATATTTTATTGTTACGGTTTTTCGCTTCTTCTATAAGCGCCATTCCAACAGCAAGTGCTGTTTCTGATGAAAACTCCCTGAATTTCAATTCTTTCTCTTCAGCTTCACATTGTTTCATAAGTTCTTTAGCAGTCATACCTTTTAACTCCTTTAATCAATTATTTCATTTGGTATTCTATCTACCATTCTATTACCATCCTATTTTACAGTTGCTTCCTTTTCTTTTGCGCTCATTATATCATAATTTACTCTTTCTTAACCCGTACACTCACGAACCCGCGCTTCGCGCTATCCCGCCCTGCTTTGCATGGCTGTTCGTTCGTTAATGGCGCAAGAAAAGTAAATGTCTGCTTCGCAGCCGCTTCCTTTTCTTTTGCGCTCATTATATCTTACGCATAACTTCAAGTCTTTTATGAAGATTTCTGATATGCTCAAGTTCTTTATTATCAACGGCCCTGCCTGAATAAAAGTATTCGACTTTACCTCTTATTTCATTATGTGTATTTTCTATTATTCCATTCTTTATAAGTGTATTTTTAAGGTTATTTGATACTCCTGTATTTCCATCTATTATTTCTATATCAGATGGAAAAAGCTTTGCAAATGAGTCCTTAAAGTAATTAAAATGCGTACATCCTAATACGAGCTCAGAATAATCATTAAAGTTATAGCCGGCAAACTCATTGTTTAGATAATTCATTACATTGACAGAATTAAATTCATCCTTTTGCGCAAATCTAACAAGCTTTGGAAGTGCTACAACATCAACCTTATGATTAATATCATATTTCATTATAAGATTCTTAAGCTTAACACCTGCTGCAGTGACAGGTGTTGCTACCACCATTATCCTTTTATCCCTGTTATGCTGGCATGCCGGTTTAACAGCTGGTTCTATGCCTATGATGGGCAGCTGGTATTTATTACGAAGATATGTAATAGCAGCACTTGTAGCAGTATTACAGGCAAGCACAACTGCCTCACAGCCCTTATCTACAAGAAAGCCTACTGCTCTGTCTACATATTCACGTATCTGCTCATTAGTCTTTTCACCATATGGAACATTGTCAACATCAGCATAAAACACATAATCAACCTCAGGAAGAGTTATCATTGCCTGATGAAGCAATGATAATCCTCCTATACCTGAATCAAATATACCTATCTTCATAATTCCCACCTCTTATTATTAATCGTTACATGTAACTAAAATAACTTTGTTGTCCACTCGCTGCAATCCCATACATCATCTGCAAGACCATCATAAAACTCCGGCTCATGGCATACCATAAGAATACTTCCTTTATATTCAATAAGTGCCCTTTTAAGCTCATCTTTTGCATCAACATCCAGATGGTTAGTAGGTTCATCAAGAACAAGAATGTTAGATTCTCTGTTTATAAGCTTACATAACCTGACTTTAGCCTGCTCACCACCACTTAACACACGGACCTTACTTTCAATATGTTTAGTTGTAAGCCCACATTTGGCAAGTGCCGATCTTACCTCATACTGTGTATATCCAGGAAATTCCTGCCATATTTCTTCAAGACAGGTTGTATCTATGTCTTTAGACATTTCCTGTTCAAAATAACCTATTTCTAAGTAATCTCCAATAACCACTTCACCTGATATCGGTTTTATGATTCCTAGCAGGCTTTTTAACAATGTTGATTTTCCAATACCATTGGCACCTGTGAGTACTACCTTTTTTCCTCTTTCCATTTCAAAATTAAGTGGCTTTGAAAGTGGTTCATCATAGCCAATAACAAGATCCTTAGCTGTAAATATATACTTTCCTGGTGTTCTTGCAATCTTAAAGTTAAACTCCGGCTTTGGTTTCTTTTCTGCAAGCTCAATCATATCCATATTATCAAGCTTTTTTTGTCTTGACATAGCCATATTTCTTGTAGCAACTCTTGCCTTATTTCTTGCAACGAAATCCTTAAGATCAGCTATTTCTTTCTGCTGTTTGTCATATGCAGCCTTCTGCTGTGCCTGCTTCATCTCATATACTTCCATAAACTTGTTGTAATCACCTACATATCTGTTAAGCTCATGATTATCCATATGATATATTATATTAATAACACTGTTAAGAAAAGGAATATCATGCGATATAAGAATAAAAGCATTTTCATAATCTAAAAGATACCTTTTTAACCAGTCTATATGTTCCTTATCAAGATAATTAGTAGGCTCATCAAGTAAAAGTATATCTGGCTTTTCTAACAGCAGCTTTCCTAATAACACTTTGGTTCTCTGACCACCACTTAAATCTGTAACATCCTTATCAAGTCCAAGCTCAAGCAGTCCTAAAGCCCTTGCAACCTCTTCAACCTTGGCATCTATCATATAAAAATCATGATTAGTTAAAAGATCCTGGATAGTACCAAGCTCCTCCATGTATTCTTCCATCTGTTTTTCATCAGCATCCATCATTTTATCGCATATTTCATTCATGCGTGCTTCCATATCAAACAGATCATCAAATGCCTGTCTCATAACAGAACCTATTGTCATACCCTTTTCAAGAACCGAATGCTGGTCAAGATAACCTGTTTTAATGTTTTTTGCCCACTCTATTTTACCTTCATCTGGCATAAGTTTTCCAGTTATTATATTCATAAATGTGGATTTACCCTCACCATTAGCTCCAACAAGACCTATATGCTCCCCCTTTAATAACCTGAAGGAAACATCATCAAATATTGCCCTGTCTCCAAAACCATGTGTAAGATGTTCTACATTTAATAAACTCATATATAATCTCCCATCTGTTAAATATTAAATATTGTAATTTTAAAAAGCCCCTTTCCTGCATATACAAATGAAAAAAGGAGCTTATATCTTGATTATAAACATACACTATAAATCTGGTGTCTGTAATTTTCTATAATATACCTTCAATGAATCCTTAGACACTTTTATCTTTTTTAACTGAATACCACCCACAAGGAACTCCTGTGGAATATTATTGATAAAATACTTCTGAAGCATAGCTTTCAACTGTATATTCTTTGATCTTTGCATGGCAACAAGGATAAAAGCTATGGCAAAAACAACTAACTTAACTATAATACTGGTTGAAACCCACATTGTAAGTGCAATATTCGTTGAAAATGTAAATAATATAAATGAAAAAATCAAACTGAATATCACGGTATAAATATATGTTTTAATCCACTCAACCGGACTTAACATCTTCAGCTGATATATAACCTTATGATAATTCCTGGCTTCTTCTAAAGTTATAGGCATCTCATATACTTCCATAAGGCACCTCCCCGATAAAATAATCTTTTTATGATTATATCGCTGAAATGCCATATTATCAAGCATCAAAGGATTATAATTGTATTCATTTTCTTAAAAATCAATTAAATAATCCTTTGAATCCTATGAGCACACATATGTTTAATAATCACTAAGTATTTCCTCAACATATTTTATTGATATTTCCAGATAGTTTGATATTTCATACTCCGGCACTCCATTATCATGAAGAATAAATATAAGTTCT
>OGMH01000855.1_pt1 | contig 12570 bp, 9 predicted proteins | sample 1573191 | NCBI WGS metagenome assembly OGMH01 (sample SAMEA2581978, study PRJEB24529) | metagenome | biome: Human gut stool | place: China | collected 2011 | reverse complement strand
ATATCGTACTATCATTATTATTATTATCTTGAATTTCATCCGATTTTATTGAAATTATTTTTTCAATTTCCTCTTTACTTACATATGGCGAAATAAAATAAGCATAGTCCCACTTAAAGTCAGTAAGTTCCGTCAGTTTTACTTTGGAAACTTCCTTTTGTTCTGATAATTTTGCTTCAAATTTCTCATTATTTCCCGAACACGCTGAAAACACTAATGTAATAATACATAATGTTATAACCAATAACTTTTTCATATACTTTCTCCTAATCATGCAACCAATAAATATCTAATTTTTTATTTAACTGTTAAAAGAAACACCCCAGCCAAAATTACCACACCGATTATAAGCATAATTATCCCAATATTTCTCCACATATTTGGAATAATAAATATCAACCCTAAAATTATAAACAAAACTGATATTATTCCCAACAATAATATTACTGTTTGTTTTTTCCCAACTTTTCTAAGTCCGATTATGGCAATAACCAAAATCAAAATGGCGAAAAAAGTCACTATGACAGAAAGAAAATTCATATAATCATCACCTCACATAAATTAAAAATATTTAACATCCAAATTGCTTTCTTACTTATTACTATAAAAACTTAAATCTGATGAATATACACTGAAACTTTTAAGGTGCAAATAAATTTATAAAATTGTTTTATTTATCAATTTATTTACACCCACTTTACAGTTAAAAAAGTTTATTTTGTCAATTATTGTCAAACACTTTATAAGCAATCTTATTTTTCTTCGCCCATTTCACCGCTTTTGAACCTGAGACAGTATAAAGTTTTCCTAAAAACAAATGTTTTTTATTCCATCCCTCAACAACAGTATTTTTTCCTTTCACAATCATCTTATCAATTTTCAACTTATCATTTTCTGAATATTTTGTAACTGTATCTTTCACAACAAGTTTTTTTACATTTTTACCGACATAAACCGTGCCGATTTTTAACTTTTTGCACTCTGAAATATCATAATTTTTCTTTTTGTTTTCAAGCTTCAACAATTTAATGCCTGTCTTTCCAAATTCTTCATCCAAACTGACAACATACATGCCTACCGTAACTTTGTCAATCATTCCACATTTTGAAAAAGACTCTTTTCCCGGTAATGTTTTTTCAGGAAGATTTACCTCATGTAATGACCTACATCCTTCAAATGATTTTTCATATAAATACAACTTTGTACTTCTCTTATCAATCTTTACTGTTTTTAAATTCTTACTGTTTTTAAAGGCTGAAATTCCAACAAACCGTATTTGAGACGGAATCGTAATTTCTGTTACTTTTGCAGATGATTTTGGCAGAACTGACAACGCTTCACTGCCTAAATCATCAAAAACATACCTAAGCTTCGAGATTTTTAATTCAAGAGGTACTATATCAGAACGACCAATTCCCACCACTTTATAACCGTCTATCTCTTTAGGTATAACAACCTTTCCTTTCGCATTTTTAATCTTTCTTATTGTTATCATCTTTTTTTCTTCCGATAAAATATGATACTCATAATCTCCGCTTGTCTTTATCTTTGAACTGTCACTCCAAAAATCTGCACTTTCCCATATAGGTGCCATAGTTGCCGTCGGTGTAAAATCTGCTTTTAATTTTTCATCTGGCATCTGTCCCGCACACACCAGTAAACCGATAGCCGATGTCATTATAAATGTAAATATTCTTTTTTTCATATCATTCATCCCCCCTGCTTTATACTGTAATATTTTAATAAAATCATCTTATTATGTCATTTCAAAATTTTTGGTTTTCAACGGATTCCATGGATTGCCTTTGCTTCTGACCCTTGTATCATTTTATCTGCTTAACAATCTTTTTTTCAGCCATAACTTTATAAGCAATCTTATTTTTCTTCGCCCATTTCACCGCTTTTGAACCTGAAACAGTATAAATCTTTCCTAAAAACAGATGTTTTTTATTCCATCCCTCAATAGCCGTATTCTTACCTTCGACAAGCAATTTATCAATCTCAAATATTTCCCAATTACGATATTTTTTATCCGACTCTTTCAATATTAGCTTTTTAACATTTTTGCCCAAATAAATCGTGCCAATCTTTCCATTTGTATATCGTGAAATATCATAGATTTTCTTTTTGTTTTCAAACCTTAACACTTTGATATTTGTCCCACTAAATACACAATCACTGTCATCCGCATTCGTTGACATAGATATTCCCATTGTCACTTCATCAATCGTGCCACAACACGAAAACACATCACCATCAGTACATACCTTTTCCGGCAAATTCACGCTTTCTAACTTGTTGCAATCCAAAAATGCCTCACCATATAAATATAAATTCACATCTCTTTTATTGATTTTTACCTTTTTCAGACTATTGCAATTTTCAAAGGCACAAATCCCAACAAACTGAATATATTTCGGTATAATGATTTCCGTCACTCCACCGGATGACTCAGGCAGAACCGACATTTCTTCAAGTCCAAAATCCGAATACTCATATTCAGACTCGGCTATTCCCAACCGGCTCGGCAGTCTGTCCGACCGACCAATTCCAACTACCTTATAACCGTCTATTTCTTCAGGAATTTCCAGCTTACCATTTGCATTTTCAATTTTTCTAATCGTTATCAGCTTTTTCTCTTCCGACAAAATGTGATACTTGTAATCACCATTTGTCTTTATCCTTGTGCTGTCACACCAAAAATCCTCCCGCTCTCCACCAGATGGTGTTTGTGTCGGTAACGGTGCAGCATTCTGAATTACATATGCTTTTTGCATCTGTGCCTTTACTGTTCTGCACAACATTTGTCCGCCGCCGCAAACCGTAACCAGCATGGCTGTTGCCATTATCAACGCTAATACTCTTTTTTTCATACGCAAATTCCTCCCTAATTTCATTATATACTCTCGGTATCTTCTCAAAACGAGTCATTTCGGCTGCATTTCCGATATACTGTTTCCATTTTCTCGTCGTACACACCGTGTACGCACTGCGAAAATGTCATTGTATATCAAAAATCCATCTCGAAATTCTTCGTTCAGAAGATTTCGAGAGTACATGTATTTTTATATTGTCTCACTTCCTTTTACTGTTGCCTACAATATATATAACAGTAAAAATTGAGATTTGTTGCGGAAATTTTTTCTAAAAATAATTACAGACAACTGCACTTTATAGCACAATCACCTGTTTTACAAACTTTATTTTTCTATCAATATAAACATTTTCTTCATTTCTATTCTACATCGAAAATTACAATCAATAATATATACTTTGTTCATAACTATAACCACTTAATGTTTTACCATCTCTTAAATCTGTATACCGACATATAATAGGTCCCTTTTTAGGATCATAAACTTTAACCTTGCCATTTGAATCATATCCGTATAGTAATATAGCATGTCCTCCATAAAGTGGATTCTGCATTGCCATAATTACCCCACCTCCTTTATTTATTTTTTCTTTAAGTGTCTTAAATGACAATCTTGCAAACTTATATGATGATTTGCATGATACATTAAAAATTTTTACTGCCTTTGATGTTTCCCGCAAACTACCCGTCTCATTTTTTATACTTCCCTTAATAATTTGTACCACATTACTTTGTGATTTAACCACATTAACTTTACTGACTTTTGTCACTGCCATATTTCTCGCACTAGCCACCCAACACCAATTCGTTCTTTCTTGCTTTTGAAATCCTGTTGTAATCGTCGTATAAATCCATGAAGCCTTTGCATTTATTGGATTTGTTATATTCAAAGAAATAAATGCACAAATTAATATTATACTCAATTTTCTTAATCTAATTTTCATATTTCCTCCTTATTATAAATTTAATTACGAAAAGCACTCCCACAGCTAAAACAATCGAAATAATCATAATCGTAATATGCCCTGAAAAGAAATCTCTTGATTTATCTTTTTCCTCAACTTTTTTCTTTTTAGGCAACAGACTTCCTCCCAAGTTCTGTTGCGTTTTATTTTCTTTTACTATCTGTTTTAACTCCTGTTCACTATACTCCTCATACTCATTTTCCATATTCGATATAAACTCTGAGACTGTATAAAGTTTTCCTTCTTCCTCACCAATATCATTTAATGTTATTGCACTTTCCGACTGGTATGGTATAACTTTTTCTTTTCCATCTTCCTGCCTTATATATATAAGATTTATATCATAAAACGGTATCGAGATATTCCTTACCTCAGTTATATACACACCTGATAATTCTTTTTTAATCTTATCTTTTATTTCATCTGCCGTATCAGCAACATAATTGTCATCATTACCAAAATACTGTCCATAGACATGATAACCGTCTTTTTCTTTTTGCAATAAAATCGTCGCATCTTCACCTGTCATCGTTTTTGCCGGTATGTACCATCTGTCGCTCCACTTAATAAGACCTGACAAACTGTTATTATTTTTATGATAGTCTGCAATCATTGTCATGTCAGATGACAATGTCCACATTGGAACTGCATTGTTTATATCATATGACTTAATTGTTGTAGCTTTTTCTTCTTCACTTACATCTTTATCATTAAATGTAATCTCTTTTTTTAACACAGCAGTTGCCCCGTCTGCCATTTGCTTTTGCAAACCAGTCCACTCTTTTTCCCATTCGTACGCATTTATATCTGCCGCTTTCGCCTCACACTCCATAATTTTTAATGCACAGTCTCCAAAATAATCTGTCACAAAAATTGTTATCCCCATACCAAATATAAATGCCATAATAACTACTGTACAATAATTTTTAAATCCTTTTATAATCATTTCATTCTCCTACCATCGTATTAATTTTTGCTAAGTGTTATTTTTATAATGTTATTATCAAAATGTACTTTGCCATACAACAAGTCATCTTTTTAACTTTTTATTTATCTGGTGAAACTTTTGCGATGCAGATAAACTTCAAAGCGTCACCGACCGCATCCTGCTGCAACCGGTGACACTTTATCACACTAACCTACACGCACAATTTTAACTCCTGCTCCCTCTCTCTTTGTCATCTTTGTTACTTTGCATTTCTTTGATACTTTAACTTTTTTTAGACTTGCTGAATCTCTCGGACTTATCACTATGCTTTTAACACTTCTTGGAACCGTAAGTTCTGTCAGGTATCTTGTATAGACAAAAGCATTGTCATTAACGGTTTTTGTACCTTTTAAAATTTTATAACTTCCTTTTTTGGCAGGCGGATAATACTCTAACTGCCCCGTTTTTTTTGCATACAGTACACCGTCTACTGCCTTGAAATATTTATTTCCTTTTGCAACTTTTACACAGCTAAGGTTCATATCGGCTTTGGTTATCTCTGCCGTTCCAGCCCAATCAAGATAATCCTCAACATATCTGAATGTCATAGCCGGAAACTCTTTCAATGTAGCAGGAAGTGTATATGTTGTTTTATATGTTGGAAAAACCATTATATTAGTAACATCCTTATCATACACAACATTATCCTTGACTGTAAAATATTTGTTTCCTTTCTCAACTTCTATTTTTTCAAATTTGTTAAGTGTTATTCCACCATAGAATTCTTCTGTTTCTTTAGGTATAATTATATTCTTACTGCCATATGGCAATAATATCGCTCTCTTTCTGCCCTTTGTGAACAATTCATTATTGTACGATTCATACTTTGCATTACCAGCGTCAACTTCTATCTTTTTTAAATTTGAAAGATTATTGTCAGAAACATAACAGCCATAGTCCCATCTAAATCTAACAATTTTCTTTACTCTTGAAGATAATCTCAGTATTTCAAGTCCACTACAATTTTGTATTGAATCACACTCAAACTCAGTGACTCCTCCGCCTATTGAAATTTCTTTTACAGCGTCTCTGCCTTTAAAAGCACTATCGCTTACTTCCACCACATTATCCGGTGTAACATATTTAAAATCCGAAGTATTTGCCGAAAACAACAATTTCATACTGCCTTTTGCACTGTCAGTTATCTCATACAGACTGCCATCAATACTCTTATATTTCTTATTAGTATCTTCTACATAAAACTCTTTACAACCTCCATCTACAAACGCATCTCCATTTATATCTTTTAGTTTATCAGATAAACAGATCTTGTTTAAACTCACGCAGCCGCCAAATGAATAATCTAGTTTTTCCAGACCTTTGCCTATATCCATATTTTGCAGGTTTTTACATAATTCAAATGTCATCCAGCCCGTTTCAGATACTCTGTAACCGCCTGTTATCTCTTTTAAATTGCTGCACTGTGCAAAAGCATCCATCATTAGTTTAAGTTTTTTGCCGGCATCAGCCTTGCCACCTGACAACTCAATATGCTCAATCTTTGTTCCCTTAAATGCACCTTCATCAATTTTTGTAACATTTTCATCTATGGTAATGTTTTTCAGACTTTCATTTCCCATAAATGCCCAACATCCGATATAATTTACCGTTGATGGCAGCTTATATGTGCTTCCGCTCTTTTTGGCAGGATATACTACCAGTTTAGTGCCCTTTTTATTATACAGAACACCGTTTACTGATTTATAATATTTATTTTCTTTTGAAACTACTACCTTTTTTAATGACTTGTAATAATACCCATCATACTCAAAATTTAATCCATCCGCTATCTTTACCGTTTTCGGAATATACAATACCTCGCCGTTTTCACTCACAGTTCCGTAAGCAGTTTTCTTTCCTGCCGCATGGCATACATCTGAATTGGCATATTGAAATGCCAATGCCATAAACACTATTGCAATTAATAATATACCTTTTCTCTTCATGTCTAACTCCTCCCTCCAAATAGATGTATATTTTTAATTTTGTATGCTTCATCTTATAAGACAGAAATTATTACAAATTGTTGCAAAATACTTACTAATAAACGAAAGATTTAGTTTTTTGGTTTTTGTTTAGGCTCAATTGAACTATTTCTGTTTACAAAATAAGATTTATATTGATTATATTTTTCAATTTCAGTAGCTTTTGCACAGTCTGCAAATTTAGCCATTCTGAATGTCCCATCTGTGTATATATTACTTTTATGAAACTGTTGTATTCCAAAATTATGATCTGTTTTCCATTGTTTTATTGCCCCATCAGCTACCGCCTTTGCAACTTTATATCTTAATGCAAAATCTGACTTTGTTTTATTGCTATAGTTATTTCCGGTCAATGTCTTTTGATCTGTAGTTTTTCCATCATATTCATATCCATCTACCTTTGATCTATGCGCAAACGCATCCATCGCTGTATGAATCGCCATTCCAAAAATAAATTGTCCCTGTCTGTGATTTCTATCCGTTACTGATAATGATTTATAATCTTTACAGCATAGTGCTTCATTCCATTTATCTTTTTTAGTAATAAAATAAAAATACTCATCAATCCTGCTCTTCCTATCATAACCTTCATTATATTCCATTTTTGAAAGAGCTGAAATATTTTTTGCCGGATATTTTGTATATTTTTTTGCACTGCTCATGCCATTTAAATATGTTTCTCTCGCCAATCTTATCAAATATAAATAATCTGCCATATAATTATCATTTCCATTAAGATTTCTCCAATGTCCATTTACTTTATCAAATCTTCTTGTATCAGGAAACAGCAGACCCTGTTTTATAACATTTTTTGCTGTATCTGAAAAATCTGCAGAACTTGAATCAATAACACCTGTATGTATATTTTTAGCCCATCTGGCTTTTACCTGCTCATCAGTATATGTTACAATCGGACTATTATTACTATATTCTCCTTTGTCCCTTATAAAACCGTTATAATTTTCACTAAAACTATCATAAATTTTCAATGCGTATTCCAAGTCTACCAATCCACCATTTTCCAATGTCCCCAGATTGTTATTAGAAGATTCTATAATAATATCCTTGATAAAATCTGCACTTTTTGTTTTATCTTTCTCCCATAAAACAGATGCAACTGCTGTAACCTCTGCTGCTGATGCACTGGTGCCATCTATCATTTGAACCTTATCTAAAAAATCTAATACTGCGATGTCCTCTCCCGGAGCATATACATCTAATTCATCACCAACTGAGCTTATCGAGCTTACAATCGCACTACTATTTGTTGCTCCAACCGCCAAAACATCATCATATGCTGCCGGATATTCTATAGCTCTATCCGAATCACCTCTGTTGCCGGCTGATGCAATCATTAAAATACCGGCATCTTTAGCTGCTTTTATTGCTTTTTCCAAAGCCTCGGATTTATTTACAGTACCAAAGCTCATATTTATTATATCAACCTTTTCTTCTATACACTTATATATTCCCTGTATTATTCTGCTTACCGGAGCTTCATTATTTTCATCCAATACTTTAATCGAATATAATTCTACATTTGGTGCAATACCTTTTATACCCTTTATATCATTTCCTGCTATAATACTTGCCATTCCTGTTCCGTGCCCTGATACATCATCAAATAAAGCCTCTACATTCTCCTGTTCCGGTATTAAATTTATTCTTTTATATACATCTATGTACTCAGTAGCTGATACTCCGGAATCCATAAGTGCTACTTTAACTTTTTCAGGCTTTTCTGTATTTTCTATAGCTGCAGCATTTGCATTTGTCGCATTTATAGCTTCAAGATTCCACTGATTAGACTCAGATTCTGATGATGAATCCGCAAATATATTACTCTCATTTTCTGATAACCCATCTACCATGTAATCATTTTCGATATTATTGACATAAGTCTTTTCACTTAATTCATTTAACTCTAAATCAGTAAGACTAACTGTAACAATATTTTCATCTTCCCCATCTGATTCCTCTGAATAAGTTTTAACTATATCATCTGAATAATTATTTATTATTTTATTCAACCCTGCTTTATTTTTAACATCTACTATATAAACCGATTCTTTTTCAGATAAATTGTCTTTTGTTGCTGCCGATACTGAATAAATGTTAATATTTGCACTTATCGCTGTTGCTAACATTAACCCTTTTATAATTATCCTTTTTAACATTATCTTCCTCCATTTTCTATTTCTGTAACTTTAAGAACATTTTCACTCCCGTATATGCCAAAGAACGAGAGTCCTTTCGCAACTTCATCTCAACTATACCTTGCCGTAGTTCCAGTTTCACCTTAACCCTTTAACCGAAAAACTTTTTAAGCCAATAAAACCAATCTTCGCCCGAATATGCCTCCATAACGCTTCCCCCTCCCTAAAGTTAATTTCAAACATTGCAATCTTTGATTAACTTTATTTTAACAGACATATCTGCAATATTCCATCACAATGCGACGAACGGTCGATTTTTGCGATAAACGGTAATTGACATATATAAAACTGTATTTTATAATTACCTTAATGTGTTTTTACGGAAAGATATGGGGTAGGTTATGAATATTACAGCAGATAATTTAGAAAGTACATTAAATTATATATTAGAACTTATAATCATTTTGTATATACCAAAAAATATACTTTTAATACCGCTTGCCGGAGCTAAAAAAAGATATATTGCTCTTGCACTTTCATCAGCATGGCTTTTATATACACTTCTGGCAGCTTTTCCATTACCTAATACATTTATTATCCTGCCGGTTTCATTACTTGTTTTTGCTGAGCGTCCGGCTTTGATTTCTTTTACCGTCATATCCGAAACACTCGCAATCAATATAATAGCTTTAATCAGCTTTTACTCTTATTGTATGATCAGCCATACCAAATACAACAGTTCATCACACGAATATAATGACTTGATAACCGGTATAATCATTTTTTGCATTATCACCCAATTGCGAAAGAAATTTTCGTTTACAATCAACTTTTTAAAAGAAATACAGATAAAGCATTTTGTTTTAATCTTCTGCGTTATCCTTGTCGATTTTTTCCTGTCACTCGTTTCCGGTTTATTATTTTTCCAAAATATAAACCAACTCGGCCGCAGGCTTCTGGTGCTGGCAATCTACACAATGATAGTCCTCAGCATCGTGATACTTATACTGTATTTTAGAATTGTCCATATCCATTCCGAGCTTGAACAGCTCAGCAATGTAAAATCAAAAATGCTCTCTCTAGAGGAAAAGCACTATAAAGATATGCTTCAAAAAAATACAGACCTCCGTGCTTTCAGACATGATTACAATTATCACATAACAGCAATGCAGGCACTCGCACAAAATGATGATTTTGACGCATTGAAAGCTTATGTAAACCAGCTTACTACAATAAAAGCAAAAATATATTTTATATCAACAAACAACACCATAGCCGATGCGATAATCAACTATTTTTATGAAATTTTACCTGACAACACCTCTTTTAAAGTTGACGGAAAATTTTCCTATGATACATTTATAAGCAATGATGACCTATGTATCATACTCTCAAATCTGCTGAAAAACGCTTATGAAGCTCTCTGCCGCATTAACACTGACACTTTCAGTCTGCATACCGATACCGACAACAATACTGTTGAAACAGAAAAGAAATTATATATTTCTATCTCAAACGACGAAAACAATATAACATTATATATTATAAACACTTGCAAACCATACGAAAAACAGAGTGGTTCGATTTTTTCAACTTCAAAATCCGATACCCTAAATCATGGATTTGGGCTGAAAAATGTTGCGGATACCGTCGAAAAGTATGACGGAAAACTTGAACTCAAAACAGAAAACAATACATTTTCCGCTTATGTTTTTCTACATAATGTAACATAAACTCCGGTTGTATGGCTATAGTCTAATCACTATCAAACAAGCAGCGAAGTGTACCACTAATATCTGCTTGAACAAAACAGGAGGTTTCGCAATGAAAATAGGAATTTGTGATGATGACTCTAAAACAAGGGAACAACTAAACAATTTATGCCATAACCTCGGATATATTGATACTTATCAATTTGACTCCGGCGAAGAACTTCTTTCTTCTGATATATGCCCATCGCTCACATTAGTCTTTTTAGATATAGAAATGAACGGTATGACAGGCATAGAAGTCAAAAATATACTTGAACAAAAATGTCATTTTACCCTTATAATTTTTAACACTTCCCATGAGGAGCAGATAAAAGACGCTTTTGGTCGAAATGTAATTTCATTTATCTCCAAACCGTTTTCAGAAATATCAATCAAAACAAACATTGAACGCGCCGCCGCTTTAAGCTGCAATTTTCTTCCTATAAAAATAAATGATGAGGTATCTGTTCCATGTCAGGATATACTGTATGTAACTTCCGAACATAAATACAGCATCTTTTATACGAATAACGGAAATTCTTTCTCAAGCCGCAAAGCATTAAAAGACTGGGCAAAAGAACTTGAGGAATTTGATTTCTGCCCTATTTCACGGGGAATCATCATAAATTTAAAACATTATAAAAAAATTCAGGATAAAAAAGTAGTTTTATATAATGGCATGAGTTTTCCGATAAGCCGCCGCTACTCAAATTTACTAAAACTCAAATTTGATGAATATACATTGAAACTTTTGAGGTGCAGATAAATTTAAACACAATATTTTAGATATGTGTATTTAGATACAACCTATGTGCAAATAACTATTTTTTGTATTTAACTTTACTAAATATAGTTACTACACATTTTTTTAATTTTTGCTATAACTACTTTTCCAATTTCCCCGAAATCTCACTTTGCAATATACACTTTGCAATCTCATTATCATTAAATGAATTTGCAGAATAAATCTCCCCCAAATTTCTTCCCCTATGATTATTTTCCAAATCCATTTTTGTATCAATATCATTTATTTTAGAATATGACCCCTCTTTATATCCTTCATGTGCATAGCTCTCTTTATAAGCAAAGTCTTTAAGTTAGTAAACACCACAAAAACATCCTTACTCTTATACTAACCATTTCCGGCACACAAAATCCACCCATGCTCAACATCAAAACTCCTTTGTCATTTTTCGCATAAGCATTATCTTTATCTATTACATACTCACACATTTATAAACATATATACAAAAAACTTTCCTGAAAAAACGAATAATTTTAACTGCTTAATAGACCTTTAATTTACTTCTTTCCTTAACTTCAAGAACATTATCACTCCCAGATAACCTAAAGAACGAGAGTCCTTTTGTAACTTTATCTCAACTATAATTTACCGTAGTTTCACCTTAAACCTTTAACTAAAAAAACTTTTTAAGCCAAAAAAGTCAATCTTCGCCCGAATATAACTCCAAAACTATCCCTTCCTCTTAAATTAAATTTCAAACATTGCAATTTTTGATTAACTTTATCTTAACAAACATATCTGCAATATTCCATTACAATGCGACGAACGGTCAATTTTTGCGATAAGCGGTAACCTAAAAAAGTACAAAACCCAAAACTCATATTCTCCCCCCTACACCTGCTCCGTCTCAATTTCTTTTATCAGTTCAATCACTTTTTCCTCTGTTTCTTCTACTTCATCTGCTATCTGTGGAATCGCTTTTCCCTTTGCAAGTTTCTTTCTTATCAAATCTTTTAATTTGTTGTTTTCTCCTTCACTTCTTCCACGATTTTCTCCAATTTCAATCCCACGGGCTTCTCCGGCTTCTTCGCCTTTCCTATACTGT
>OGMH01000854.1_pt1 | contig 12601 bp, 11 predicted proteins | sample 1573191 | NCBI WGS metagenome assembly OGMH01 (sample SAMEA2581978, study PRJEB24529) | metagenome | biome: Human gut stool | place: China | collected 2011 | reverse complement strand
GGATTTGATTGGATGGGAGTATAAATGCCTGATAAAAGAAGGGAAAAAAACGGTACAGGCAGGAAAAGATTTCAGGAAATCAACTGTACAGCGAAAAAAGAAAACGATTCGAAATGTGCATAAAAGGAAAGGAAAATAAGATGAAAATAGCAATTGTAACAGGAGCGTCTTCTGGAATTGGTGCAAGTTATGTCTGTCAGCTTGCAGAAAAGTATTCATGGCTGGATGAAATCTGGGTCATTGCCAGAAATGAAACGGCACTCTGGACACTGAAGCGACAGTGTATAGTGCCGCTCCGTGTTTTTGCTATGGATATTACTCAGACAGAAAATTTGCTGAGACTGGAAGAAGAATTAGAAAAAGTAAAACCGTATGTGAAATACTTTGTAAATGCAGCCGGATGTGGGATTAATAAAAAGATAAAAGAGACAGATTTGATGGATTGTAACCGTATGCTTGAAGTAAACTGCAATGCATTGACCCTGCTTACGAAAATTGTACTTCCGTACTGTGGAAAAAGAAGCAGAATTGTTATGTTAGCTTCTGCTTCTGCTTTTTTGCCACAGCCGGGATTTGCTGTTTATGCGGCGTCGAAGTCTTATGTGCTTAGTTTTTCGAGAGCACTGCGCAGAGAATTAAAAAAGACAGGAACGACCGTTACAATTGTATGCCCAGGTCCGGTAGATACTCCGTTTTTAGATACGATTGGAGGGAAAGATAGCATTCCTGTTATTAAACGACCATTTATTATGAAAACGGACAAGGTAGTTTCGGTTGCAATCAAAGATGCGGCAAAAGGAAAGGAACTGTCGATTCCGGGAATTTCAATGAAGTGTTTTTTCCGGATTTGTAAAATTGTTCCGCATAAAGTATTGTTAAAATTTACATAAAACAAGACAAGAACAAGATACATAAAAATGAGGAATTACATGAATAAAAAACAAAAAATAAAAAAAGGTGATTTCGGATATATTCAGTCACAGAAAAAGAAGCGTACGATTTATACGATTTTAGCTTTGATTCCACCACTGACAGTTTTCTTTGTTGGCTGGATTATCAATAAAGACAGGAATACAGTATTTACCGTTTTTGCAGCGGTGGGTTGTCTGCCGGCATGTAAATTTGCAGTCAGCGCAATTATGATGTATCTGCAAAAGCCAATGTCAGAGGACGATTATAAGCAGATTGAGCAGCATAAAGAAGGTTTGGTGTGTGCGTATGAACTGCCGGTTTCTGCTTATGAAAAACAGACCTTTTTAGATTCCGTTGCAGTCTGCGGAAATAATGTGGTTGCATATACCAGCCGTGAGAAATCCGATATTCCGTTTGTGGAAAAGCATATTCAGACCATTTTAAGACAAAATGGATATTATGTAACGATAAAGGTATTCAGACGTCTTCCGGAATATTTAAATCGTTTGGATTCTATGTGGGAGCATCATGAGTCACTGGAAGAAGGCATTCGATTTGTGCCGGATGAAAATAATCCGGATTTAAGCAGAAATGAGCTGATTATGCATACTATTTTTGCAATTACGCTTTAGGAGAAATAAATGAAAGAATTAGAAGTAAAAGCGCAGGAAAGCGGACAGCGGTTTGATAAATATCTTTCCAGATATTTAAAAGAAGCACCGAAAAACTTTCTCTATAAGATGCTTCGTAAGAAGAATATTACGTTAAATGGAAAAAAGGCAAGCGGAAATGAGAAACTCGAAGTGAATGATAAAGTTCAGTTGTTTTTTTCAGATGAAACATTAGAAAAATTTATGGGAGAAGAAAAAGAAGTGAAAAAAGGTTCTCTCGAAATTCTTTATGAAGATGAAAACGTGATTTTTATCAATAAACCGGCAGGGATGCTTTCACAGAAAGCAAAAAAAGAAGATGTTTCTTTAAATGAATATCTGGCGGGTTATCTGCTTGATTCCGGAGCGATGACAAAAGAAGATTTCAGAACCTTTCATCCAGCGGTGTGCAATCGTTTGGACCGTAATACGAGCGGAATTGTAGCAGCAGGAAAAACAATGGCAGGACTTCAGACAATGACGCAGTTGTTTCGGGACAGAAATCTTCATAAATATTATCTGGCACTGGTAAAAGGAATCGTAAAAGAAGAAGCTCATATTAAAGGGTACTTAAAAAAAGATGAAACTTCGAATAAAGTAACGATTACCAGACAGCCACAGAAAGATACAGTTTTGATTGAAACGAAATACACTCCGATTGGATGTTCAAAAGAAAACCGGCTGACTCTTTTAAAGGTGGAACTGCTTACCGGACGTTCTCATCAGATTCGTGCGCATCTGGCAAGTATCGGGCATCCGATTGTAGGTGATGCAAAGTATGGAGATATGCAGGTGAATAAAAAGTATCATACACAGTATAAAGTAAAAAGCCAGCTTCTTCATTCCTGGAAATTAGTACTGCCACAGTTAGAGGGTGAGCTGGCAAATCTTTCTGATATGGAAATTACAGCGCCGGTTCCAAAGGTATTAAAACAGATTATTACAAAAGAAGTGAAAACAGCAGAAGGAGAGATTGGATGAGCAAAAAATATGAAGGTCCTTCTATGATGGAAGAACTGTGGGAATATGTAAAAATGATTGTGTTCGTAGTGGTAATTGTTTTTATTATCAATAATGTTTTGTTAATTAACGCAAGAATTCCGTCAGAATCTATGGAAAAAACGATTATGACCGGAGACAGGGTTTTTGGAAATCGTCTGGCTTATATGACAAAAGACCCGGAACGTTTTGATATTGTGATCTTTAAATTTCCGGATGATGAAAGTCAGCTTTTTATCAAACGAGTTATTGGACTTCCGGGAGAAACAGTAACGATTAAGGATGGTAAAGTTTACATTAATGATTCAGAAGAACCATTAGACGACAGTTTTGTTGCGGAGACACCGGTAGGTGATTTTGGACCGTATAAGGTGCCGGAAGGAAGCTATTTTATGCTTGGAGATAATCGAAATCATTCCCGAGATTCCAGATACTGGATTAACTCCTTTGTAGAAAAAGATAAAATCCTTGGAAAAGCAGTTTTGCGTTATTTTCCGTCTCCAAAGCTGATAAAATAAATGTGTTCTTATAATTTTTTGTGTTGAGTTTGTGAGAAGATTTTGAGAGTACAAAAAATGTACGGTCGGAAACAAAAAACTTTGAGGGGATATAAGATAAGAGTGGAGGCAGGAAATTGGCAACTTGGAACTCAAGGGGACTGCGAGGTTCTGCATTAGAAGAATTTATTAATCAAACCTGTGAACAGTATCGTGAAAGAAATCTGGCTTTAATTCAAAAAGTGCCGACTCCGATTACTCCGGTTCGGATTGAAAAAGAAAGCCGTCATATTACACTTGCTTATTTTGACAAGAAAAGTACAGTCGATTATATTGGTGTAGTGCAGGGAATTCCGGTCTGCTTTGATGCAAAAGAATGTCATACCGATAATTTTCCCTTACAGAATATTCACGAACATCAGGTGCGATTTATGGGAGATTTTGAAAAACAGGATGGAATTGCATTTTTGATTCTGTATTTCAGTCATAGAGACGAAATTTATTATATGAGATATGAGGAAATGCTAAAATTTTGGAATCGTGGACAAAATGGAGGACGAAAACACTTTAAGTATGAAGAATTGAATCCGAAATGGTTTTTAACCAGAAACGGAAATTACCTGGTTCCGTTTCTGGAGGGAATTGCCTTGGATTTAAAAGAGAGAGAAGAGAATTAATTTTTCTCTGTGGTTTCTCTTGGAATTAAGACAGGAGAAATAATTTTATGGACTGGCTCGCAAAAAGCCGGTCTTTCTTTTTGCGCTTGAATTTGTGAGATTAATAACTCAACGGCTTCAAATGCAATCTTGTCAATCTGCTGACTGACGCTGCTGATTGGAATAATAGCTTCTCGTGAAATTGGAGAATCGTCAAATGCAATTAAAAAATAGTCGTTTGGCAGATAGCCATACTTTCGGATTAACAGATTTAAAAATACATTTGCATAAGTATCACCGGAGATAAAAATTCCCTTTCGGATACCGGAATAATTCAGTTCAATTTGTTCTAAAATATGAGTTAGGTGGCTTTTTACTTCTTCGTGGGAAGCTCCCATCTCTTCCATAAAAGTATGATGTAGTAATTGGTGTTTTTCACAATAATCATCAAATGCTTCCACTCGTTTATAAGCAGGAGTTGTTCGGGTTGTTGGAGCACTGATATGCAAAAATACTTCACAGTCATGGGAAGAGAGATTTTCACAGGCGAGAATCGTTCCTTGATAGTTATCGGAATTGACACTTGAGATATAAACATCTTCCCGCTCTACAGCAACTAATGGAAGATGAAGATTTGCCAGTTCAATCGAGGGAAGTGTGTGACTTAAGATAATTAATCCTTCAATCTTATAAGCTAAAAGTTCCTGTAAGTAAGTTCTTTCATCTTCTTTTGAGCCATTGCTGATAAAAACCAGAAATTTATAGCCAAAAGCTTCATAGGTTGATAAAATCTGATTTAAAATCTCAGAATAATAACGAACATATAAGTTTGGGATGATGATGCCGATAAATTCGGTACATCCGTTCGCCAGAATTTTTGCAACTTTATTTTCTTTATAATTTAATTTTTCAAGTGCCTCTGCAATAATGTTCCGATTTTGTTCTGTTAAGGTCTCCGGATGATTAAAATAACGGGAGATTGTAGTTTTTGAAAAGTTTGTATATTTTGCAATGTCATTGAATGTGATGTTGTTTTTTTTATTTGCCATAGTAAAATACCGCCTTTCTAAAAATCAGTATATCAAAAAAAAGAAAAAGAGACAATGGAATTTTATAAAGTAACCGGTTTTACAAAAATGACAAAAATCCGAATAAAAATTGATAAAAATGCTGAAAAATACTTTTATTATTGAGATATAGATAGGTTTGTGATAGAATATAGTATAGAAAAACCGGTTACTTTACAAAACGAAATTAAAAAATCAGATTCTGGGAGGAAAAAATGAATAAAAAAGATATGATTTTTCAGGAACGATTAAATCGTCATCACGACGAACTTCGCTGGCTGTATATGGAACTTTATGGAAATGATGCAATGTTTGCGGAATTATGTGACCAGATGTATGAGTATTACAAAGCAAGAAAGCAAAAACTGCATAATCGTGATGCAAAACGAATAAAAGAAGCAGAGTGGTTTAAGAAAAAAGACATGCTTGGAATGATGCTTTATATTGATAATTTTGCCGGAAATTTACAGGGTGTACAGACAAAACTGGATTATTTAAAAGAATGTAACGTAAATTGTATTCATCTGATGCCGTTTTTAGATTCACCGGAAGGACGTTCGGATGGCGGTTATGCAGTTGCAGATTTTCGGAAAGTAAAACCAGAGCTTGGAACAATGGAAGATTTAGCAAAATTAACGGATGCCTGTCATGCAAAAGACATGAATGTGTGTATGGATTTTGTTATGAATCATACATCAGAAGACCATGAATGGGCGAAAAGAGCCAGAAATGGAGAAGGCGAGTACATGAGCCGTTACTTCTTCTATGATAATGATGAAATTCCAAAACAATATGAAGAAACCGTACCACAGGTCTTTCCGACAACAGCACCGGGAAACTTCACGTATCTTCCAGATTTGAATCATTATGTATTGACTACCTTTTATCCATATCAGTGGGATTCAAATTATAAAAATCCAAGAGTATTTAATGAGATGATGTATAATTTTCTGTTTCTTGCGAATCAGGGAATTGATGTAATCCGAATTGACGCTGTTCCGTATATCTGGAAAGAACTGGGAACACCGTCTCGTAATCTTCCACAGGTACATACGATTGTACGAATGATGCGTATGATTGGTGAAATTGTATGCCCAAGTGTTATCTTACTTGGAGAAGTTGTCATGGAACCGGAAAAAGTAGTACCATATTTTGGAACAGTGGAAAAACCGGAATGTCATCTGTTATATAATGTAACAACAATGGCAACAACCTGGCATACCGTTGCCACACAGGATATCCGCCTGCTGAAAAAACAGATGGATATTGTAAATGAACTTCCAAAAGAATATCTGTTTTTAAATTATTTAAGATGCCATGATGATATTGGCTGGGGACTTGATTTTGAAACACTCAAAGATTATGGAATGGAAGAAATTGCACATAAACGCTTTTTAAATGATTTCTTTACCGGAAAAACACAAGGAAGTGTAAGCCGTGGAGAACTCTATAACGATGACCCTGTCACAATGGATGCACGTTTCTGCGGAACGACTGCATCGATGTGTGGAATTGAGACAGCATTAAGAGAAGATAATGCTGAAAAATTAGAAGAAGCAGTCCGCATGGATGTGATGCTTCACGCATATATGCTGGTACAGTCTGGAATTCCAATGTTATACAGCGGAGATGAAATTGCCCAGTTAAATGATAACCACTATAAAGAAAATCCACAAAAAGCAGAAGACTCACGCTATATTCATAGAGGAGCATTTTTGTGGGAAAATGCAAAAAAACGAAAAGAGAAATATTCGGTGGAAGAAATTGTGTTTGATTCCCTGGCAAAATTAGAGAAGATAAGAAGAAATGAGACTGTGTTTGATGCAAAAGCAGACGTGTATACTTATGATGTAAAAGAGAATAAAATCCTTGGAATTTTAAGAGAAGATGAGAATACAAGATTTATTGCCCTGTTTAATTTCGGAAATGAGCCACGGACAGCATGGATGCAGGAAGAAGGCGAATTTGAAGATTTGTTTACAGGAAAGAAGATTGAGTTAAAAGATGTGGAACTGGCTGCACATGGATTTGTGTGGGCGGTGAGAAGAAAATAAGAATAAATAGAAAAGTATATAGAAAAAAGAGAGAAAGCATAGAATGAGGTCGGAACTTGTTCTATGCTTTTTTGGACTTTTAAAGTCAAAAAAGTTAGAAAATTGACTTTGTTTACACTTGGGATTATAATAAAATTTAACAATTTAGGCATAGGAAGATTATAATAAAAAGAACATAATAAAATAATTTAAAAAAATCAAATGGTCAAAAGAGGGGGATGTTGCCATGACAATCATATCAAAAAAACAGATGTCAGAAGAAGATATTAAGCTACAATTCATTACTCCGGCGATTACAGATAAATGGGATTTAAAAAAAATAACAATGGAAACAAAAATTACGGATGGAAAAATAAATCTTAAGGGTAATTTTGTAACTAGAAAAAAACCTAAACGTGCGGATTATGTGTTGTATTTAAATGAAAATAATCCAATTGCCATTGTAGAAGCAAAGGATAATAATCATAGTATTTCTTATGGATTACAACAGGCAATATGTTATGCAAAAATGTTGGATGTTCCATTTGCATATAGTTCTAATGGTGATGGATTCTTTGAACATGATTTTTTGACAGGAAAAGAGAGAGAACTTTCTCTTGAAGAATTTCCAACGGAACAAGAGCTATATCAAAGGTATAAAGGTAAGGCAAATAATGGTGAGAGTCTTACGGATGAGCAAGAAAAAATCATACAGCAACCTTATTATAGTAGTCAAACAACATATACGCCTCGTTATTATCAGCGGATAGCAATTAATCGAACAGTAGATGCGATTTCCAGAGGCAAAGAACGGTTGCTTTTAGTTATGGCAACTGGAACTGGAAAGACGTATACTGCATTTCAGATAGTGTACAGATTATTAAAAAGTGGGATGAAAAGCAAAATTCTTTATCTTGCTGACCGTAATAATTTGGTAGATCAGTCTATTCAGCAGGATTTTGCACCATTAGAAAAGGTAATACACAAAATTAATTTTTCAAAGGATGATCCAAGCACCATCACCTCATATCAGGTTTATTTTTCGTTATATCAGCAGTTGACAGGTGGAAAGGATGAGCAGGAAGAAGATATTAGTAATACGATTCTTAAATTGAAACAATTATTTCAACCGAATTTTTTTGATTTAATTATTGTAGATGAATGTCATAGAGGTTCAGCTAAGAAGGAAAGCAATTGGAGAAAAATATTGGAATACTTTGCTTCGGCAACACAGATAGGTATGACAGCAACACCAAAAGAGACAAAGTATGTATCTAATATTGATTATTTTGGTGAGCCAATTTATACGTATAGCTTAAAAGAAGGAATAGAGGACGGATTTCTTTCTCCATTTAAAGTAATCAATGTAATGACTGATATTGGAGAAGGATGGAGACCTCGTAAAGGACAATGCGATATTAATGGGAATGAAATAGAAGATCGTGTTTATACAAATAGTGATTATGATTACAATATTATTATAGAAGATCGCATTCAACAGGTTGCAGCAGAAATTACAAAGTATTTAAAAAGTACAGATCGTATGGCAAAGACAATTGTATTTTGTGCAACAGAAGATGCAGCAGAAAGAATGAGAGTAGCATTGGTAAATCAAAATTCGGATATGGTACAGAAAAATCCAGATTATGTAGTCCGTATTACAGGCAGCGATAAATATGGAAAAAGCAAACTGGATTATTTTATTTCAGTTTCTGAAAAATATCCAGTAATTGCCACAACATCAAAATTATTGTCTACGGGTTCCGATTGCAAAATGACAAAGCTGATTGTATTAGATGAGATGATTGGCTCTATGACGGAGTTTAAACAAATTATTGGACGAGGTACACGTTTAAGAGAAAAAGAGGGAAAAACACATTTTGTTGTCATGGATTTTCGTAATGTGAGTAGATTGTTTGCTGATCCAGATTGGGATGGACCGATTGAAATAGATGAAGAGTTTAATCCTGAGTCAATTTCTGATAAAAAGTCTAAATCATCGGCAGGAACTAGTTCAGATTCTGGTGGTTCAAAAAATTCAAAGCCAATTGTCGATCGAAATGGATGCCAAGTAAAGATTGTTTATAAAACAGTGTCTATTTATGATACAAATGGAAAATTACTTCGCCAAGAAAACATTATTGATTACACCAAGAAAAATATTTTAGGTGAGTATGCTTCTTTGAATGACTTTATCAGAAAATGGTCAGCAGAAGAAAAGAAAGAAAAAATTAGGGGACTTTTGCGAGAACAGGGTATAGATCTTGAAGCATTAAAAGAAGAAGAGGGGATGTCTGATGTTGATGACTTTGATTTTATATGTCATGTGGCATTTGATAAAAAACCTCTTACACGAAAAGAGCGTGCGGAGAACGTTAAGAAGAAAGACTTTTTGAATAAATATAGTGGTGTTGCCAGAGAAGTACTGGAGGCATTATTAGATAAGTATATGGACACAAGTATATATGAAATAGAAAAAACGGAAGTATTGAGATTAGATCCTTTCATGAGAATGGGAAAACCGCAGAAAATAGCTTCTTATTTTGGTGGAAAAGATGGATACTTGAAAGCAGTGAAAGAACTTGAAAGTTCAATTTATGACGGAGGAGTAGCGTAAGAATGGGAAATATGTCGAATTTTGTGAAAAGAATAAGAGATATCATGCGTAATGATGCTGGTATTAATGGTGACGCACAGCGTATTGAACAGATAGCATGGATGCTTTTTTTAAAAGTATATGATGCAAAAGAGCAGGATTGGGAATGGAATGAAGAAGGATATCAGTCTATTATTCCAGAAGAATGTCGTTGGCGTAATTGGGGGCATAATAAAGAAGGAAAGGGTATGACGGGAGATATTCTTTTAGATTTCGTAAATAATACGTTATTTCCTACTTTGAAAAAGTTGCCGGTTAATGCAGATACTCCAATAAAAAAAGCTATTGTCCAGACGACTTTTGCTGATGCAAATAACTATATGAAAGATGGTGTTCTTCTTAGACAAGTTATTGGTGTAATAGATGAATTGGATCTAACAGATTATGAAGAAAGTCATGCTTTTGGAGAGATATATGAAACGATTCTGAAAGAATTACAAAGTGCTGGATCTTCTGGAGAATTCTATACACCTCGTGCTGTGACAGATTTTATAGCTCAAATGATAAAACCACAAATCGGTGAAAAGATGGCGGATTTTGCATGTGGTACAGGTGGGTTTATTACAAGTTGGCTAAAAGAATTAAAGAAAAAAGTTAAGACAACGGAAGATGAAGAATTATATGCAAATTCGATCTATGGAATTGAAAAAAAGCAATTTCCATATATGCTTTGTATTACAAATATGCTTTTACATGATTTGGATGTTCCGCAAGTCTTTCATGATAATACGTTGCTAAGAGATGTTCTTGATTATACAGAGGATGATCAGGTAGATGTTATACTTATGAATCCACCGTATGGCGGTTCAGAGAAAACAGAGGTTAAAAATCATTTTCCATCGGATCTTGCTAGTAGTGAGACAGCAGACCTTTTTATGTCAGTTATTATGTATCGCTTAAAAGAAAACGGTCGTGCGGCAGTAATTCTTCCAGATGGATTTTTATTTGGAACAGATAACGCAAAGGTAGCAATTAAGACAAAACTCTTTTCTGAATTTAATGTGCACACAATTATCCGTATGCCTGGAAGTGTTTTTTCTCCATATACTTCTATTACAACTAATATTTTATTTTTTGATAAAGATGGTTCAACAGAAGAAACATGGTTTTATCGTCTGGATATGCCAGAAGGGTATAAACATTTCAGTAAAACAAAACCAATGAAATTGGAACATTTTACGCCAGTAATTGAATGGTGGAACAATCGGCAGGATATTGAAGAAGATGGATTTGATAAGGCAAAAAAATATAGTATTGATGAAATAAAAGAGAATAATTATAATATTGACCTTTGCGGATATCCGCACGAGGAAGAAGAAATTTTGCCACCAAAGGAACTGATTCAGCAGTATCAGGAGAAAAGAGCTAGTTTGAATGCAGATATTGATAGAATACTTGCTCAGATAACAGATATTTTGGGAATAGAGCTGGAGGAAGATTAATGACAGGACAGCAGTTAAAAAATTCTATATTACAAATGGCGGTACAGGGGAAACTTGTTCCACAAGATCCAAATGATGAATCAGCTTCTGTATTATTAGAACGTATTAGAGCAGAGAAAGAACGACTAATAAAAGAGGGTAAGATTAAAAAAGAAAAGAATCCTTCTATTATTTTTAGGGGTGCTGATAATTTGCCTTATGAGAAGGTGGGAAAGAATGAGCCAGTTTGTATTGCGGAGGAGGTGCCATTTGAAATTCCAGAGAGTTGGGAGTGGGTACGGTTAAAGAATCTTGTAAAAAAAGAAATTAAGCGTGGAAAATCACCGAAGTATTCTGATTTTAGCAACATTCTAGTATTCGCGCAAAAATGCAATGTTAAATCAGGCGGTATTGACATGTCACTTGCAAAATATCTGGACAAAAATATTTTTACTAAATATCCAGAAGAATAATATATACAAAACTGTGATATTGTCATCAATTCCACAGGAAACGGGACACTTGGGCGTATTGGTATATTTCATGATTATGATCGTATTGATAAAAAGATTATTGTGCCAGATTCTCATGTTACTGTTATTAGAACATCTGAATATTTATTAGCAGATTATCTTTTTCATGTTTTGAATTATTATCAACCATATTTAGAAAAAAGTGGTTCTGGTTCGACAAATCAAACAGAACTTAAACCAGCTGTAATTTCGGAACTATTTATTCCTGTACCTCCTATTAATGAGCAAGCTAGAATCATTACCAAATTGATTGATGCATTAAATTTATCAAAAATATATGGCGAAAAAGAAGTTTTATTACAGAAATATAATCAAAATTTTCCTGAACAATTAAAAAAATCCATTTTACAATATGCAGTGCAAGGAAAACTTGTTCCGCAAGACCCATCAGATGAATCGGCATCTGTCCTTTTAGAACGCATCCGTGCAGAGAAAAAACGACTGATTCAAGAAGGAAAAATCAAGCGTGACAAGCACGAATCTGTCATTTTCAGAAGGGATAATTCTTATTATGAAAAGCATGGTTCTGAGGAAGTTTGCATTGATGATGAAATTCCTTTTGAAATACCGGAAAACTGGATATGGACTCGTCTACAAAATATATGTAGCTTGATTGGAGATATTGATCACAATATGCCGAAATCTGTATCTGCGGATGTAGGTGTACTTTTTTTGTCAGCAAAAGACTTGTTAGATGATGGAACAATAAATTATACTCAAAATGTCAAGTATATTTCAAGAGCAGATTTTGAAAGGTTGTCTAGAAAGGCTTTGCCGCAGAAACATGACATTATTTACTCTCGAATCGGTGCAGCATTAGGAAAAGCAAGACTGGTAGAAATAGACAGAGAATTCTTAGTGTCATACTCATGTTGCGTTGTTCGTCCACTTTTGGTTTACGCTCCATATATTCGTTATTATTTGGAAAGTCCTCAGATACTACTCCACTCAATAAAGGCAAGACAATCCATTGGTGTTCCTGATTTAGGTATGGGTGAAATTAAAAAATATTTAGTAGCATTACCTCCATATAATGAACAGATGCGCATTGTCGAACAATTAGAAATCCTATTGGACAAATGTGATTTCAAAATGTAGCATACCATTATTCTTATTATGAGAAGTTAGACGGAATTGAGCGTTGTATCGACGATGAGATACCATTTGAGATTCCAGA
>OGMH01000853.1_pt1 | contig 12623 bp, 9 predicted proteins | sample 1573191 | NCBI WGS metagenome assembly OGMH01 (sample SAMEA2581978, study PRJEB24529) | metagenome | biome: Human gut stool | place: China | collected 2011 | reverse complement strand
GACCGGCATCAACGGTGTGGGCCAGCTGCTGTCCGGCGCTGTCACTCCCTCCGGCTCTCTGGTCGATACCTATCTGTACGACAACATGGCAAATCCCGCTATGTACAACTTCTACACCCAGGCTTACCCCAACGCAGCAGAGTACAACCTGCTGACCGAGGGTCCTGACGTGCAGGGTATGTACAGTGTCTATCAGGAAGGCATCTACCTGGGCTACCGTTACTTCGAGACCCGTTACGAGGATGTCGTCATGGGTACCGCCAAGGCTGGCGATTACAACTGGGCGACCACCGTTGCTTACCCCTTCGGTTACGGCGACAGCTACACCACCTTCGCATACTCCAACTTCAACGTGACCGAGTCTGACGATGCCTTCACCGTCACCCTGAAGGTCACCAACACCGGCAAGACCTTCTCCGGCAAGGAGACCGTCCAGATCTACTTCCAGTCTCCCTACACCGCTTACGACAAGGCAAACGGCATCGAGAAGGCTGCTGCTGAGCTGTGCGGCTTCGCAAAGACCGACGTGCTGGCTCCCGGCGCTTCTGAGGACGTGACCATCACTGTCCCGAAGAGCGAGCTGCGCACCTACGACGCGAACAACGCCAAGACCTACATCGTGGACGCTGGTGACTACTACTTCACCGCTGCTACCGATTCTCACAATGCCGTCAACAACATCCTTGCTGCCAAGGGCTACACCGTGGCCGGCACCAATGGCCGCATGACCGAGAACGGCAGCACCGACCTCGTCTGGAAGTGGACCAACGACACCCTCGACACCACCACCTTCTCCACCAGCGCAAATGGCACCGCCATCACCAACCTGTTTGACGAGTCCGACCCCAACAAGAGCAGCGATGCTCCCGGCAGTGTGACCTGGATGAGCCGCTCCGACTGGACCGGCACCATCCCCACCGCTCCCGCACAGCTGACCGCCAACGAGACTCTGGCTGCAAGCCTCGCCTTCACCCAGTACGACGGCTCTGAGGCCAACAGCATCGAGATGCCCACTCTGGGCGCTAAGAACGGCCTGACCCTCGCTTCCATGATCGGCAAGGACTTCGATGATCCCGAGTGGGATACCCTGCTGGACCAGCTGACCTACAGCGAGATGGTCCAGACCATCACCCTCGGCTTCCACAACACCGCAGCCGCTGCCTCCATCGGCAAGACTGCTACCAAGGACGAGAACGGCCCTCAGGGTCTGACCGCTGCCCTGACCGGTGGTGCATCCGCAATGTGCTACACCTCCGAGGATGTCATGGCTGCTACCTTCAATGTTGACCTCATCAACGAGGTCGGCCGTTGCATCGGCGAGGACTGCCTGGCCATGGGTTACTCCGGCCTGTACGGCCCCGGCATCAATATGCACCGCACCGCTTACTCCGGCCGTAACTTCGAGTACTACTCTGAGGACCCGTTCGTGGCTGGCACCATCTGCGCTGCTGAGGTGCAGGGCATCCAGTCCAAGGGCGTCTACGTCTACCTGAAGCACGTCGCCCTGAACGACTCCGAGACCAGCCGCCGCGGTGTCAACACCTGGCTGAACGAGCAGACCGCTCGTGAGATCTATCTGGAAGTCGCTGACAAGGCCATCACCGATGGCGGCGCCTGGAGCGTCATGACCGGCTTCAACCGCTGGGGTGCTACCTGGTGCGGCGCTAACGCCAACCTGCTGACCAGCTTCCTGCGCGGCGAGCTGGGTATGCGCGGCATGTGCATCACCGACTACTCCGGTTCCAGCCAGTACATGGACCTGGTGGACGGCCTCATCGCCGGCTCTGACATCTGGGACAGCCCGACGCCCAAGATCCACACCACCAAGGCTGCAAACTATGAGAACGATGCCTACATCGTCACGCAGATGCGCAATGCGATGCACCACATCCTCTACACCGTGGTCAACTCCAACGCCATGAACGGCTGGGCTTCCACCGATACCCTGAAGACCATCACCCCGTGGTGGCAGACCGCCATCTATGCGCTCATCGCAGTGCTGGCCGTCCTGACCATCCTGTGCGCATGGCAGCTGAGCAAGGCCCTCAAGGCTAAGAAGAGCATGGTCGATACCGCTCCCGCAGCTGACCAGAAGTAATTCCGGCGCAGATTTCCGCAACTGTTAAGAACAAATGGCAGCCTGTCCCCCAGAACGGCGGGCAGGCTGCCGTTTTTTATAAGAAAAAAGGAGACACCGCAAATGGGTGAACAAACCGCAAAGGCGCCGGGCCTGAACCGCGCCAAGACCTACCAGCTGGTGCTGTTCCCGCTGAACAACGGCGCAACGAACGTGTACTATGTGCTGGTGCTTTCCTACATCGCCACCTTCGGCAGCAAGGTGCTGGCCCTGTCCATGATCTTCGCTTCGGTCATGGTCACCGGTATGCGCCTGTTCGACGCGATCACCGACCCCATCATCGGCGCCCTGATGGACCGCACCAACGGCAAGTTCGGCAAGTTCCGGCCCTTCATGGTCATCGGCAACCTCATCATGGCAGCCAGCATCCTCGTGCTGTACTGCCTGACCCCGCTCATCCCCGCCAGCTCGATGGGCCTGCGCTATGCGGCTTTCGTGGCTCTGTACGCAGTCTGGGTCATCGGCTACACCTTCCAGACCAGCTGCACCCGTTCCGGCCAGACCGTTCTGACCAACGACCCCAAGCAGCGCCCCCTGTTCACCATCTTCAACACGGTGGGCAGCCTGCTGGGCATGGGTGCCATGCAGTTCTTTGCCCCCATCCTTGCCAAGAACTATGAGGGCGGCTACGCCTCTGCCGGTTTCTTCCGCACCCTGGCTCCTGTGGGCATCGTCATCTCCATCCTCCTCACCATTCTGGCCATCATCGGCATCTGGGAGAAGGACCAGCCCAAGTACTTCGGCATCGGCGGCGAGGCCAGCGAGAAGGTCAAGCTGCACGAGTACGTCCAGATCATCAAGAACAATAACCCCATGCAGCGTCTGATGGTGGCTGGTGCCGGCTGCAAGCTGGCTCTCTCCATCGCCACCAACACCACCGTCCTGTGTATGCTGTACGGCTGCATGATGGGCAACTATGACGGCTTGTACCTGCCCATGATGGTGCTGGGCTATGTGTGCAGCGTGCCCTTCTTCCTGCTCACCGTCCGCACCAGCCAGAAGGAAGGCCAGAAGGCCAGCCTGATGAAGTACGTCAGCGTGGCGCTGGTGTGCTATGTGGGCGTGCTGGTGCTGCTGCTGCTCTGGGGCCGCAGCGACGCCTTCACCCTGTCCATCATGGGTGACAACGGCCTGTCCATCAACCTCTACACCATCCTCTTCATCGCATTCTTCGGCATCGGCTACGGCGCATACTACGCCACCGCCGATATGCCCATCCCCATGGTCGCCGACTGCTCCGACTACGAGACTTACCGCAGCGGCAACTACATCCCCGGCATCATGGGTACGCTGTTCAGCCTGGTGGACAAGCTGGTGTCCAGCCTGTCCGCTACCGTCGTCGGCATCGCTGTGAGCTTCATCGGCCTCGAGAGCCTGCCCACCCAGTACGACTCCTACACCCCCGGTATGAACTGGGTGGTCATCGTGCTGTTCTGCATCATCCCGATGGTGGCCTGGGCCGCTACCCTTATCGCCATGAAGGGCTACACCCTGACCGGCGAGAAGATGAAGGAGATCCAGGCTGTCAACGCCTGCCGCCGCGACGCTGTGGCCAACGGCATGAAGCTGGAAGAGGCTATGACCAAGTGGCAGAGCATGGACCAGCTGCCCGCCGAGTACCGCAGCTGAGCCTGTAAAGAGGAAGAACATGGAACAGAATGTACTGAACACGGACCTGACCGGCAAGGTGGCCGTCGTCACGGGCGCAAGCGGCACCCTGTGCTCCATTTTCGCCAAGGCTCTGGCCCGGGCAGGCGCAAAAGTCGCCCTGCTGGGCCGCAATATGGAGAAGCTCAAGGCTCTGGCCGACGAGATCGAGGTCGAAGGCGGCATCGCCAGGGGCTACACCTGCAACGTCATGAACAAGGCCAACTGCCTGCAGGTGGCTGAGGACGTGATGGCAGAGCTTGGCCCCTGCGATATTCTGGTGAACGGTGCCGGCGGCAACAACGCCCGCGCCAACACCGACAAAGAGTATTTCGAGATGGCCGACCTCGAGGACGATACCGTGACCTTCTTCGACCTCGACGAGAGCGGCGTAGAGATGGTGTTCGACCTGAACTTCATCGGCACCCTGCTGCCCACCCAGGCCTTCGCCCGCCAGATGGTGGGCCGCCCGGGCTGCAACATCCTCAACATCTCCAGCATGAACGCTTACCTGCCCCTGACCAAGATACCGGCCTACTCCGGCTCCAAGGCCGCTGTGGCCAACTTCACCCAGTGGCTGGCCGTCCATTTCAGCAAGGTCGGCATCCGGGTGAACGCTATCGCTCCGGGCTTCTTCGCCAGCGAGCAGAACGCCAGCCTCCTCTACAATGAGGACGGCACCCCGACGGCCCGTACCAACAAGATCCTCGCTGCGACCCCCATGGGCCGCTTCGGAGACAGCGAAAAGGACCTTGTGGGCGCGCTGCTGTTCCTGCTGAACAATGACGCTGCCGGTTTCATCACCGGCATCTGCCTGCCCATCGATGGCGGCTTCTCCGCCTATTCGGGCGTGTAAAGTCTCAATAAAAAAGTAAAACAGCCGCCCAGGCCTCCATAGACAGGAGACTTGGGCGGTTGCTTTGCGTATGGAGGAGTTGAATGAAAAGGCTTGCGACGGCTAAAAACGTCGGAAATTGTGCAAAATGAAACAAAATTCGACGAAAAATCCGTTGTCAATATATAATAATCACAATGGTGAGAAATAAAAATCAGTTATTATGAGAATGGACACAAAGCAGTAAAAATAGTAAAATAAGGGAAAATAAAGGAAGGGGGTAACAGGTTCGCCCTATTGGTCCTGAGTAAAGTGAAGCGAGGTGGAGCGCAATGAAGTTCAAAGAAAGCGAAAAATGTATCACAGTGGATTCGTTGAACATCACACGCAATATCATGATGTGGGATGAGACGATGATACAGCTCAGCAATGTTTCAGCTATCACGACCAGACCGCTGAATCCGATCTATGTTCCGTGGTATCCTGCTGTTGCAGTCCTTCTTCTTCTGGGATTGTCGGGCATCCAGTCTTATAGCGGTAAGACGATGGGATTTCTCATGATCATAGCGGGTGCGGTGATGGCATTCTGGTGCTTCAATATGAACTCAGAGCGGAAGGAGCAGACTATCCTGACAGTCCAGATGAACTCGGGAGTGAGTTACTTCTTTATGGTAAAAGAAAAGAAGATACTGAATAAGCTGCTGGCAGTGCTGGCGAAGATCATCGCAGATGGCGGTGTGGGTAACGCAAGCATTTCAATCAGTATCAAAGACTGCACGATACGAGATAATGCACGGCTTTTCAACGGTGTGAATATCTGATGAATTGCTTACAGCAAAAGGAGGGAAGACGATGGGGGTTTCAATCGATTTGAGCGGCCTCAAGGTAAGAGGAAATGCACGGGTAATGAACGACGTCAAGATAACCGGATATGAGGATGCGAAGATACGGGCAGAAAACACTGAGATAGACGGCAATGTGGAGTTTTTGGAGCGGCTGGAGATAGGGCCGGTTCTTGATGAGGTACAAAGGCAACTCCGAAATCTGGACCCCTCTTCGGCGGAGTATCGCTCACTGAAACAAATCGTAGAAATGAAGAATACTGCTCCGCAGAGTATTATGAATGCGCTGAAAAAGCATCTTGCCGATTTTTCGCAGGGCGTGCTCAGTAATGTTGTGGCAGCGTATATTTCTAAGCGTTTCCCTTAAAAGCAAGCAAAAAGCTCCGGCCTTCGTACGAAAGCCGGAGCTTTTTTGTGCTTTTCAGGACTCTTTTTCTACATTCTGTTGTTTCTGCTCGATTTTTTCCATATAGCGCCAGAGGGTCGTGCGGCTGATGCCCAGCTGACGGGCAGCGGCGGCGCGATTTCCGCCGTGGGCGGCGACGGCCTGCTGGACGACATCGCGGATGACCTCTTCGAGGGTCTGCTCACTGGGCTTGCGGGCAGAAGCCGGCTGCGGCACGGCCCGCAGAGTCCGCTCTTTGGAAAGCATATCGGCCACCGTCCCGGCCCGGATGTAGGGGCCGTCCGACAGGGCGGCGAGGGCGCGCAGGACGTTCTTGAACTGGGTGTAATTGTTGGGCCAGGGGTACTGGCGGAGCATCTCGATGGCCCGGGGCTCGAAGCCCGAGAGCTGCTTGCCCAGCTCGAGGTTCAGGCTGTTGAGGTAGAGGCTGGACAGAGACGGGATCTCGTCGGAGCGGCTGCGCAGGGAGGGCAGGGGAAGGACCAGTGAGCCCAGCCGCTCACTGAAATGCCGCAGCACCTCCGGCACCGGCTCCCCCTCGACGATGGAGCAGGAGAAGATGAGCCGCACCCGGCGGGCAAGACCGGTTTCTTCAATGGCGGCAAGAAGCTCTGAACTCCACTGGGGCGGGATGGACTCAAAATTCTGGAAGTAGATGGTGTTTCCGGTGGCGCTGAGAGGGGAGTTGTAGTGGTTGAGCAGGAAATCCCAGGTCTTCTCATTCAGCAGCGCACAGTTCACCACGATGAAGGGGTGGTTTGCAAGGGAGCTGTGCAGATAGAGGTAGCGTGCGATCTGCTCTTTGCCGGTGCCGGGCTCGCCGTAGATGAATACCGGCTGGCGCAGCAGGGCGAGGGAGCGTATCTCGGCCGCCTGGGTACCCATCGCGCCGCTGAGGCTGTAGAAGCTGTTAGCGAAGAGGTATTCGCACTCGCCTTTGTTCAGGGTGCGCAGGCCGGGACGGCTGGAATGGAGCGGGATGCGGGCCGGAACACAGTAGAACAGACACCGCTGGATGTTGTTCATCAGCAGCTGCTGGGCGGTGATGCTGTAGAGCTGGTCCCGATCGGTGTAGTAAAAGCGGAGGTTGCCGCTGGCCGGGATCTCCCGGATGTGGGACTGAAGGACGCTGCTCAGCTCCGCCGGGACCTCGGAGATGCTGCTGTAGAAGAGGTCGCCGTTGGACTCCATGACGATGACGCGGCCATTCTGGCCCTGAGTGATGCTGCGGAGGAACAGGTTCTCCTGCCGCAGCTGGCCGAACCAGGAGCTGATGTTCACGGCCTGGTCGATGGCGGCGTGGAGGCTTTCGACGCCGGAGGTGATGAGGAAAGCGTCGAAGCCCATCTCCCGGGCGATGGTGTGGGTGACCATGTCACAGACCACCATCCGGTAGCCGCCCTGCTGCAGGCGTTCCAGAGTGTGGCGCACCTCAGCAGCGTTGTTCACGGTGAGGATGTCGAGGTTGAAGTCCAGCAGACTGCACAGGGTGTGGGCCGGCTCGGTGATGGAGGGGAAGCCCACGATGGCGTAGAGGCTGGAATAATTCTCGGCCAGCTTCATGGTGCGCAGCACGTCGTACACCGAGATGTGGATGTCCACCACCGGCAGGTCGGTCACCTGCCGGATGAGGGCTGCGGTGCCGCCGCGGGAGATGATGCAGTCGTAGGAGTTGGGGGGCATCTGCTGCACGATGGCCTGCCCGTCTTCCAGGTCGCCGGTGTAAATGTCCATTTCAACATTGGGATAAGCCTGTGCCGCCTGCTCCATCGCAGTGCGCATTCCGTCGTAGGGGGCGATGCCCAGAATACGGGTGTGAGTCTCTATCACAACAGACACCTCCGTTCATATTTGCTACTATTCTAGCAAACAAATGCCCGAAAATCAAACAAGGACCGTTCTGATTTGAAACGATTTGAGACTTTATAACCAGAAAACTTAAATGATGTTTCAAATTAAAACGGAAAAGACAGCTCGTTTCCATGCACACCGTGTCAAAATGAGGCATAATGGTATCACGAGAATAAATCATGAGAGGAGGAGCAACCTATGCTGCTTCTGCTGATCCTTGCAGATGACTTTACAGGTGCGCTGGACACGGGCGTCCAGTTTGCTGCCTGCGGCATCCCCACCCGCGTCGTGGTCGGAGAGCAGGTGGATTTTGCAGCCAATGACGCCGCTGTGCTGGTGGTGGACACCGAGACACGCCATCTGCCCGCTGCAGAGGCCTATGCCGTCATTGCAAAACTGACCCGGGAGGCGATGAGTGCGGGCGTTTTCAGCATCTATAAAAAGACAGACTCCGCTCTGCGCGGAAACATCGGCGCAGAGCTTTCGGCCCTGCTCAAAACCAGCGGGGAGCGCCAGCTGCCGTTCCTGCCGGCCTTCCCCCAGATCGACCGTGTGACCCGGGACGGAGTACATTATATCAGCGGCGTGCCTGTGACTGAGAGCCCCTTCGGCATCGACCCCTTTGAGCCGGTGCGCCACGCCAGGGTGACGGAGCTCATCGGAGAGCAGACCGATGTGCCTGCCCACAGCTTTCCGACTCTGAAAGAGGGTGAGGCTGTGCCGGAGCAGGAGGGCATCCTGGTCTTTGACGCCGGGAGCCTTGACGACCTTGCGTCCACGGGCCGCGCCCTGTTCCAGAATGGCAAGCCCCGCCTGATGGCAGGCTGTGCCGGCTTTGCAGCGCTGCTGCCCGACCTGATGAAGATGACCGAGCGCAGGACGGTCACCATGCCGAAGCTGGACCCCCGCCTGCTGGTGGTCTGCGGAAGCGTCAACTCCATCACCCTGCGCCAGCTGGATGTGGCCGAACAGAACGGCTTCTCCCGCCTGCGTCTGACCCCCCGCCAGAAGCTCGACCCCGGCTATTGGGAGAGCGAGAACGGCAAAGAGGCCCTGCAGGGCATCAACGAGATGCTGGCCGCGAACCCCCGCTGCATCATCGAGACCAATGACGAGGGCGGCAACCAGCCCACGGCGGATTACGCCGCCGCCCGGGGCCTCGACCTCGAGGGCCTGCGGGTCGGCATCGCCAGCAGCATCGGCCATATGCTGGGCAAACTGTTCACCAGCCCCGCGCTTGGGACCCTGCTGCTCACCGGCGGCGACACGCTGTTACAGTGCATGAACTGCGTGGGCATCAAGGAGCTTGAGCCGGTGTGCGAGATGGAAAAGGGCGTCGTGCTGGCTCGCTTCACCTACCGCGGCTGCACCCGCTACGTTATCACCAAGTCGGGCGGCTTCAGCCACGAAAAACTACTGCTCGACCTTGCAGACCGCATTGCAGCCGAGCAAACTTGAGATAGACGATGGATTCGGAGAAAACCATGGCCTATCAGAAACTTCCCGGCCTGCCCTGAGACGGTACGATCTACGAAAACGAAGAGATGGATACACTGGAAGCTCTGCTGCCCACCAGTGTCCAGACCCGCTGATTTTTTTGAAGGAGGAAATTTGTTATGCTGACCCAGTACAATCTGAAGATGCCGCACGCAGTTTACGGCGGCGAGAACGCAATGGACAACATCACCGCCATCATCAAGGCCCGTGGTGCAAAGAAGGTGGCAATGTTCACCGACAAGGGCATTGAGGGTGCTGGCCTGTTCGCCCTGCCCGAGGAAGCTGTGAAGGCTTCCGGCGCAGAGTATTATGTTCTGGACGAGCTGCCTCCCGAACCCAGCTACATGGCTGTCCAAAAGCTGGTGGATGAGTTCAAGACTTCCGGTGCCGACCTCATCGTGGCCTGCGGCGGCGGCTCCGTCATGGACGCAGCCAAGCTGGCAAGCGTGCTGGTGACCGATGACTACGGCGTCAAGGAGCTGCTGGACAACCCCGGTATGGCTCAGAAGTGCGTCCCCATCGTCCTTATCCCCACCACCGCCGGCACCGGCGCTGAGGTCACTCCCAACGCCATCGTCGCTGTCCCCGAGAAGGAGCTGAAGGTCGGCATCGTCAACGAGAACATGATCGCGGACTACGTCATCCTCGACGCCCGCATGATCAAGAACCTGCCCCGCAAGATCGCAGCTGCTACCGGCGTTGATGCTCTGGCACACTGCATCGAGTGCTTCACCAGCAACAAGGCCAACCCCTTCAGCGACCTGTACGCTCTGGAGGGCCTCGACCTCATCCTGAACAACATTGAGAAAGCCTGCGATGACCCCGATGCCATGGCAGAGAAGAACCGGATGCAGATCGCAGCTTACTACGGCGGTCTGGCCATCACCGCTTCCGGCACCACCGCAGTCCACGCTCTGAGCTATCCTCTGGGCGGCAAGTACCACATCGCACACGGCGTCTCCAACGCCATCCTGCTGGCTCCTGTCATGCGCTTCAACAGCGAGCATCCGGCTGTCAAAGAGCGTCTGGCTGTGGCTTATGACCGTTGCTGCCACGAGAACAAGACCTGCACCACCGTGGACGAGAAGGCTGCATGGGTGATCGCCCGCCTCGAAGCGATCGTCAAGCATCTGGACATCCCTACCAGCCTGAAGGAGTTCGGCGTCCCCGCTGAGGACCTCGAGGGTCTGGTCGAGTCCGGTATGCAGGTGCAGCGTCTGCTGGTGAACAATATGCGCCCCGTCACCGCTGACGACGCCCGCAAACTGTATCAGGAGATCATGTAATAGAAAAGGAGAACACGTTATGAAGACCAGCGACATCAAAGGCATTATCCCTCCGGTAATTACCCCGATGAACAACGATGACGAGCAGACCGTCAACCACGAGGCTCTGCGTCAGCAGGTCGAGCGTCTGCTGGCAGGCGGGGTCCACGGCATGTTCCCTCTGGGCACCAACGGCGAGGCTTACGCCCTCTCTTTTAAGGAGAAGGAAGAGATCCTGGCTACCGTCATCGACCAGGTCAAGGGCCGCGTCCCCGTTTACGCAGGCACCGGCTGCATCACCACCGCCGAGACCATCCGAATGAGCAAGCGCGCCGAGGAGATGGGCGCAGATGCACTGTCCATCATCACCCCCAGCTTCGCACTGGCTTCCCAGAAAGAGCTGTACGACCACTATGTGGCCGTGGCAAAGCAGGTCAACATCCCCATCATCCTCTACAACATCCCGCCCCGCACCGGCAACAAGCTCCTGCCCGAGACCGTGCAGGCCCTCTGCCTGACGGCCCGGCAGCTGAAAGCCGACACCTGAGAATTTATCCCAAAAGCACCCGCAGTTCTGCACTGTAGGTGCTTTTATGCTGTATAAGGAAACGCTATATGCAAAATTGATGTAAAACCTGGGTGGGAAAAGCCCCCTCGAAGTCAAAGTTTCGGCAAACATCAGCAGAGTGATTGACATTTTGACAAAGATTGTTTAAGATAGACAAGACAGGGCAGAATAACTGCGCAATGTTACGGTCGTCATGGATGTTGTGCGGGGATGAGTCTGCTCCCACAGCCAGCACATATTGGATGGGCGAGGCGTTTTTGCGTCAGACAAAGAGGGCTTCCGCAGCAATCCTGACGGATTGCAAGGGAGAACGACGCGGTATGACACGAAAAAGGCCGTTCAGACGGTGTGGGATGGTTGCGGGATCAGACTCAAAGTCACCCTGGTACGAGAGGATGGGGCAGATACCCTGTCTTTTTTCGTATCTGAGTTACAAGGAGGATATAGGAAAGAAATGAACAACTCAGTGATCGTTTCGCTGCGAGACATCGTAGTGGAATTTGATGGTCAGCGCATCTTGGATGGGCTGAACCTCGACATCCATGACAAAGAGTTTGTGACGCTGCTGGGATCCTCCGGCTGCGGCAAAACCACCACCCTGCGTCTGATCGCAGGTTTTCTGGAACCCAATTCCGGCAAAGTGCTGCTGAAAGGTGAGGACATTACCGGCGTGCCGCCCTATAAGCGCCCGGTGAACACCGTTTTTCAGAAATACGCACTGTTCCCGCACCTGAACGTGTTCGAGAACGTGGCCTTCGGCCTGCGGCTGAAAAAGATGGACGAAGAGACCATCCGCCGCAAGGTGCGGGATATGCTGGAAGTCGTGGGCCTGAAGGGCTTCGAGCGCCGCAGCATCGGCCAGATGTCCGGCGGTCAGCAGCAGCGCGTGGCCATTGCCCGCAGCCTGGTCAACGAACCGGAGATCCTGCTGCTGGACGAGCCTCTGGGTGCACTGGACCTCAAGCTGCGCAAGGAGATGCAGCTGGAACTCAAGCGCCTGCAGCGCGAGATGAACATCACGTTCATCTATGTCACGCATGACCAGGAAGAGGCCCTGACCATGTCCGACACCGTCGTTGTCATGAACGGCGGCAAGGTGCAGCAGATCGGCACCCCGGAGGATATCTACAACGAGCCGAAGAATGCCTTTGTGGCGGACTTCATCGGCGACTCCAACATCGTGGATGGCGTGATGCACAAGGACTTCCTCGTTTCCTTCTCCGGCGTCCAGTTCCCGTGCGTGGACCGCGGCTTTGCCCGCGAGCAGAGCGTGCAGGTCGTCGTCCGCCCGGAGGACATCGAGGTCGTTTCGCCGATGGAAGGCCAGCTGGTGGGCGTCGTCAATGACGTCATCTTCAAGGGCGTCCACTTCGAGATGCACGTCGATGTGGAGGGCCGCGAGTGGCTCATCCATTCCACCCGCGCCTGCACGCCCGGTGAGACCATCGGTATGCGCATCGGCCCCAACGAGATCCATATCATGTCGCGTTCGGAGGGGTGAGGCCGCATGAAGATTTACGATAAGAAACTGGCCTATCCGTACTTTGTATGGATGGTGCTGTTCACGGTGGTGCC
>OGMH01000850.1_pt1 | contig 12715 bp, 12 predicted proteins | sample 1573191 | NCBI WGS metagenome assembly OGMH01 (sample SAMEA2581978, study PRJEB24529) | metagenome | biome: Human gut stool | place: China | collected 2011 | reverse complement strand
TAATCAGGGTGTACACGTAAAAGTATAAAGGATGGGAATGTCTATATGGGAATTGATAATAAAGATGAATTGGATGATGAGTTAGTGAAATCATTGGAAAGACTTGTAGAAGAAGAAACCAGTGTCGCTAAAGCATTTGTTGATAATCAGAAAGAGTCATCTGCAGAAAACACAGCTGCAAAAGATTCACAAGATACAGACATTGAGATGGGTAAGACTAAGGTTATACCTAAAGTTACAACAGATATGCTCACGAAATCTGCTGATGATGTTCAGAAAACAGGTGTATATAACGTTGATGAAGTGAGAGATAATATTAGAAATATCCCGGTTAAGAATTCAGATTCTGGTGTTAATTTGGATGTTGATTTAGATGTTAATTCAGATGTTAGTTCTGATATTGATTCAGATAAGCATGCTGATTCAGATAAACATGTGGCTGGTGGAACTGCCAGTGATGATAAAAAGAAGAAAATCATAATAGGAGTTTCATGCGGTATAGCGGCACTTCTGGTACTTATAGGTATTATTACCGGTGTAGTTATTCATAATAGAAGTAAAGAATCATATAAATATAATTATGAAAAAGGTATGGAAAGCTATAAGAATAATGATTATGATTCGGCTGTGAAGTATCTTTCAAAGGCAGCTAAGCTCAATGAAGGTAAGAAAAACACAGATCTTAAATATACATTATATGAGTGCTATAAAGAAGAGAATAATACAGATAAGCAGATAGAAACACTTAAAGATATCCTGTCTTATGATGAGAATAATCAGAAGTCAATACAGGAGCTTGCATCTATATATGAACAAAAAAAGGATGGCAATGCACTTAATACACTGATAAAGTCGTATAAAAACAAAGAAGGTTATAAGTATCTTTCGGATTATGTTGTTGAGAATCCTAAACCATCGGTTGAAGCAGGAACTTATGATGATGAGGTTAAGCTGCAATTTACAGAAAGCTCTTCTTCAACAATATATTATACGCAGGATAAATCTGAGCCAACTGAAAAAAGTACAAAATATAATGGTGATACCATTGAGATTAAGAATGGAACAACTACTATCAAAGCAGTAGCTGTTAATTCAATAGGAGTATATAGTGATGTTGTTGAGCTTCAGTATGTTGTTGACTACAAGAAGCCATCAACACCAACGGTTAGTCCGGAATCTGGAACATATGCAGAGGGACAGCAGGTGACTATAAGCAATATCCCAGTTGGAAGTAAAGCATATTACACACTGGATGGCTCGACACCAACAGCAGGCTCGGAAGAGTATACAGAACCCTTTGATATTCCTGAAGGCAACAATGTAATATCAGTTATAATAATAGATTCACATAATCAGGCGAGTTCAGTAGTCAAAAGAAATTATGTGATAAATAAGGCAAAAACATTTTCTTATAATGAATGCCTTGAAATATTAAAAAACAGACTTATTGCGGATGGTGTACTTAAGTCAGATGGTAATACGACCAGTGATGGCAGAAAGGTGACTTTTGTATATCAGCCAAAAGCAACAGTCAATTCGGTTGAGATGTATATCGTAAGGTTTGATGTTACAGATAAATCAAAGACATCTACTGAAGGGTATTATGGAATAGGAATCAAGAATGGAACATGTTACAAAGTAACTAATTCAAACGGCTCTTACAGTTCTTCTGAATATTAACATTTAAATAATGTAAAACGTAAGAGGACTAATAGCTATAAATAGGTTTTGATGTGTGATCAGCACTTCAGATATAATATAACACTGAAAGGGGTATTATAATGTACAAGATTCTTAAGGCTGAAAAATTAGCAGAAAAGATTTTTCTTATGGATGTTGAAGCACCAAGAGTTGCTAAACACTGTGAACCTGGCCAGTTCATTATTGTTAAAATGGATGAAAAAGGGGAAAGAATTCCTCTTACAATCTGTGATTATGACAGAGAGGCTGGAACAATTACTATTGTATTCCAGATAGTCGGAGCATCAACAGAAAAGATGTCACATCTTAAGGCAGGAGATGCATTTAGTGATTTTGTAGGACCTTTAGGATGCCCTTCAGAATTAATCCATGAGGATATTGAAGAATTAAAGAAGCAGAAGATAGTATTCATAGCAGGTGGTGTTGGAACAGCTCCAGTTTATCCACAGGTTAAGTGGCTTCATGAGCATGGAGTTGATGCAGATGTTATTGTTGGTGCTAAGAATAAAGATCTTATTCTGCTTGAAGATGAGATGAAGGCTGTTGCCGGCAATCTCTATATAACAACAGATGATGGAAGCTATGTAAGAAAAGGTATGGGTACAGATGTACTTAAAGACCTTTATGCACAGGGTAAGAAGTATGATAAGTGTATAGCTATCGGACCATTGATTATGATGAAGTTTGTCTGTCTGTTAACTAAGGAACTGGGTATTCCTACAGTTGTAAGTATGAATCCTATTATGGTTGATGGAACTGGAATGTGTGGAGCATGCAGACTTCAGGTTGGTGATGAGATTAAGTTCGCTTGTGTTGATGGACCAGAGTTTGATGGACATCTTGTAGATTTTGATCAGGCTATGAAACGTCAGCAGACATATAAAACAGAAGAGGGCAGAGCTATGCTTGCTGCGCTTGAGGGTGAAACTCATCATGGTGGATGTGGAAACTGTAATTAATTGTTGGTATTCATTAAGAAGCATGGTTACTGTTTTCTTATATACTTGTGAACAGTGACGATTAATCGATGGAAAAGAGGTATAATAATGGATGTTATGAAAAAGGTTCCTGTAAGGGAACAGGCTCCAGATGTAAGAAATAAGAATTTTGATGAGGTTTGCCTCGGATATAATGCAGAAGAGGCACAGGAAGAGGCAACTCGTTGTCTTAATTGTAAGAATGCAAGATGTGTTCAGGGATGTCCGGTATCAATAAATATACCTGAGTTCATTCATAATGTAAAAGAAGGTAATTTTGCAGAAGCATATAAGGTTATTGGAAAGTCTTCAGCACTTCCAGCTGTATGTGGCCGTGTATGTCCACAGGAAACACAGTGTGAAGGACAGTGCGTAAGAGGTATTAAGGGTGAGGCTGTATCTATTGGAAAGCTTGAAAGATTTGTAGCTGACTGGGCTAGAGAAAACAATGTTGCACCTGAGATGCCAACAGAAAAGAAAGGCAAGAAGGTAGCTGTAATAGGTTCTGGTCCTTCAGGACTTACATGCGCAGGAGATCTTGCAAAGATGGGATATGAAGTAACTATATTTGAAGCACTTCATGAACCTGGCGGAGTATTAGTATATGGTATTCCTGAGTTCCGTCTTCCAAAGAAGACAGTAGTTGCATCAGAAGTTGAAAATGTTAAAAAGCTTGGTGTTAAGATAGAAACTAACGTAGTTATAGGTAAATCAATGACTATAGACCAGCTTCTTAACGAAGAAGGTTTCGATGCAGTATTTATTGGTTCAGGAGCAGGTCTTCCTAGATTTATGGGTATTCCAGGTGAAAATGCTAACGAAGTATTCTCAGCTAATGAGTATCTTACAAGAAGCAATCTTATGAAGGCATTTAGGGATGATTATGATACACCTATTGCGAAGTTTAAGAAAGTTGCAGTTGTAGGTGGCGGTAATGTTGCTATGGATGCTGCAAGAACAGCTTTAAGACTTGGAGCAGAGGTACATATTGTATACAGAAGAAGTGAGGAAGAACTTCCAGCAAGAGCTGAGGAAGTACATCATGCTAAAGAAGAAGGTATTATATTTGACCTTCTTACTAACCCAACAGAAGTTCTCACAGATGAGAAGGGCAATGTTACAGGAATTAAGTGCGTAAAGATGGAACTTGGTGAACCAGATGCCTCAGGCAGAAGAAAGCCTGTTGAGATACCAGGTTCTGAGTTCGTTATGGAGCTTGATGCAGTTATCATGTCACTTGGTACATCACCTAACCCACTTATTTCATCAACAACTAAAGGGCTTGATATTAATAAGAGAAAGTGTATTGTTGCAGAAGAAGATAATGGACAGACATCAAAGGAAGCAGTATATGCTGGTGGAGATGCTGTTACAGGTGCAGCGACAGTTATTCTTGCTATGGGTGCTGGTAAAGCAGCTGCAAAGGGTATTGATGAATATCTTTCTAATAAGTAATAATATATTAAAACTTTAAACTGATTGTAAATAAAGTTAAGCGGGAACACATATCTTATACATGTGTTCCCGCTTATTATTTATTCGTTAAATAAGTTGTCAATATATTTGTCTGCAATTGTATCTAAGAGATCATCGCTTGTATCAGGAAAGTTTTTACTGATAGCCTTTTTGATATAGTCGCTTCTGTTGAAATATTTCATTTCCTCAGGAATGTCGTCAAGATAAGAAGCTTCTATATCATCCTTGCTTACGTTATCCTTAAGCCATGCTAAGATAGTATCAGTATCCCTGCTTTCAATAGCAGCCTTACTCTTGATATTTTTAGAATACTTTAAAGACCAGAAGCCAATAGCTATAAAGCCAATAAAAAGTAATCCCAGAACAATATTGATAAGTATGAAGTTGGAGCTTCCCTTTACAACTAGTTTAAGAATACCAATATCGTTAAGTATAAGTATTATTATACCGGCTGCACCACATACGAAAAATGTAATGGCTGATGATAAGTTGTCTTTGTATTTATCCTCAGTGCTTTCGTAAAGATTGGCAGAGTGCATAAGAAGTTCATTTCCTTCTGCTTCGTTGCTTCCAAGTTCGTTAATGCCTGTTACACTGTCATCAATACCCGCAGTCTCTTTTTTTAATTCAATCTCATCATCAGAATGAATGTTATGTTCACTCATAATGTCCTCCTTGTTTAGTTGTTTAGTAAAGTATAAAATGTTTTACTACATGTTTGATTTATTATAGAATATAAATGTGAAAAATTAAAGAACATAAATGAAATATGAAAAATATTTCAAAGCAAAATAATAAAGAGAAAACAAAGAATAAGGAAGGCTTAAGATGACGGATATGAATAAGGTTTTGATATTAACAGGTGGTTATGTAGATATCCAATGGGCAAAAGAATGGCTTACAGATAAAAAATTCGACTATTGTATAGCGGCAGACAGAGGTCTTATGTATGCTGACAGACTTGGACTTGATATTGACTTTTTACTAGGTGATTATGATTCGGTCGATGAACGTGTGCTTGAAAGATATAAAAAAAAGGTTGATTTTGAAGTATATCCATGTGAAAAGGATTATACTGATACTCATCTTGCAATAATGACGGCTGTACAAAAGGGGGCTTCTGATATATATATACTTGGTGCGATAGGAACAAGGATGGATCATACAATGACTAATATCGGAAATATGAAAGCTGCACTGGACTCAGGAGTGAACTGCCACATAGTTGATAAATATAATTGTATATATCTTGTAAATAATGACACTGGCATGCACTTAATAAAGAAAAAGGAACAGTATGGAAAATATGTTTCTATTGTTCCGATGAGTGAAGAGGTTGTTATAACACTTGAAGGTTTTAAATATTGCCTTAACAAATACATTTTAAAGCAGGGACTTAGTATATGTCAGAGCAATGAGATTGAAAATGATGAGGCTTCTATAATAATCCATAAGGGGTTGGCTGCTATATTTGAAACGACAGATTAAAACTGTGCAAAATTAATGAAAAATCTAAAAAAAACATTAAAAAGCACAAGGAATGATACAAATATTTACTTGAAATAAATGGTTGATTGTTATAAAATAAACAATAGTTGTTTGCACTAAGCAATGTATATTAAAGAGGAGGTCTCGATAATGAGTAATACTACACAGGCTTTATCAAGAATTGAAGCTATTCTTGATGACAGCAGTTTTGTTGAAATCGGAGCCAGAGTTACAGCCAGAGCTACAGATTTTAACATGCAGGAAAAGAAAGCTCCATCTGATGGTGTAATAACAGGTTATGGAGTGGTTAATGGAAATCTCGTGTATGTATATAGCCAGGATGCTTCTGTTTTAGGCGGAACTATCGGTGAAATGCATGCTAAGAAGATTGCCAGCCTTTATGAGAAGGCAATGAAAATGGGAGCTCCTGTGGTAGGTCTGATTGACTGCGCAGGTTTAAGACTTCAGGAAGCAACAGATGCACTTAATGGTTTTGGTGAAATCTATAAGAATATGTCACTTGCTTCAGGAATTATTCCACAGATTACAGCTGTTTATGGCGAATGTGGTGGAGGTCTTGCCGTTCTTGCAGAACTTTCAGATTTCGTATTTGTTGAAGAAAAAAAGGCTAAGTTATTCGTTAACAGTCCTAATGCATTAGATGGCAATTATGAGTCAAAGCTTGATACATCAAGTGCTAAGTTTATGGCAGAAGCAGGTGTTGTTGATTTTGTTGGAGATGAAGAAACTATCGCTAACGGAGTAAGACAACTTGTATCTATGCTTCCATCAAATAATGCTGAGGGTACAGTATGTACTGATAATCAGGATGATCTTAACAGAGTATGCCAGGATATGGAAGCAGAAATAGCTGATCCTGCACTTGCACTTACAGATATTTCAGATGATGGTGTATTTGTTGAAGCTAAGGCAGAATATGCTAAAGAGATGGTTACAGGATTCATTCTTGTTGATGGCGTTACAGTTGGTGCAGTAGCTAACAGAACAGCTCTTTATGATGAGAATGGTGAAAAGGCAGAAGAATTTGCACCAGTACTTACAACAGCAGGTGCTTATAAGGCAGCTGAGTTTGTTACATTCTGTAATGCATTTGAAATACCAGTTCTTACACTTACTAATGTTAAGGGCTTTGAAGCTACAGTTAAGTCAGAAAGAACAATAGCTAAAGCAGCAGCTAAGCTTGTATATGCATTTTCTAATGCAGATGTACCTAAGGTTAATATTATTACAGGTGAAGCTTATGGTAGTGCTTATGTAGCTATGAATTCAAAATCAATAGGTGCAGATATGGTATATGCATGGCCACAGGCTAGTATTGGCATGATGGATGCTTCATTGGCAGCTAAGATTATGTACGCTGATGATATCGCAGCTTCTAAGGATGTTACATCAACTATTAACGAAAAGGCAGCAGAATATGCAGCTTTACAGTCAAGTGTTGACCAGGCAGCAGCAAGAGGATATGTTGATACTATTATTAATCCTGAAGACACAAGAAAGTATGTTGTAGCAGCATTTGAAATGTTGTTTGATAAAAGAGAGGTTCGTGCAGATAAGAAGCATGGTACAGTATAATAAAGAGGTGATAATATGAAGAAAGTTAATATCAAAAAGTTCTTAGTGTTATTTTCACTGCTTGTATGTGTATTCTGCATGACAGCCTGCGATTCATCTAATGGTACTATATCAACAACAAGTGCAAAGTTAGAACGTAAGAATATGATTATCCAGGTGTATCAGTCATATTTGGAAGACTGGACAACTGATATGATTACATATCTTGACCAGAATGATTCAGCTAAGATAACATCTGATGCAGAGTCAGCATTACCACTTGCATTGGTTAATGGCAAGCAGTATATTGTGGATCAGGAAGGTCTTACAGCAAAGACTATTGGCTTTTATAACAGCTGGAATAGTACAAGAGGAGAACTTGGTGCACTTAAGAGTATTGGAACTATCAATATAGCACTTAACAAGGATACTGGTAAGTTATGTACTATAACAGTAGATACAGCTTATGAGAAGAATGATAAAGTATCTTTTGAATTTGTTATAAATGATGATTTCTCACTTGAAAATGGTGCTATCAATCCATCATATACAACAGGACAGAAAATGTATAAGGCAGTTATGAACACAATTATAGGTATGGGTACAGTATTTATCGTGCTTATATTTATTTCATTCATAATCGGCTTATTCAAGTATATAAGTGTTTGGGAGAATAAGAATAAAGCTAAGAATAACGCATCAGCAGATGCTCAGGGTGTTAATAATGCAATAGCCCAGATTGTTTCTAATGAAGAACAGGATGAAGAGGTTGATGACCTTGAACTTGTTGCAGTTATAACAGCAGCTATTGCAGCATCAGAGAATACATCTACAGACGGACTTGTTGTTCGTTCAATCAGAAAGGTTAATAGCAGGAGGAAATAATTATGAAGAATTATACAATAACAGTTAATGGTAATGTATATGATGTTACTGTAGAAGAAGGAACAGGAAATGGTGCACCAGCAGCAAAGGCAGCAGCACCTAAAGCAGCTCCAAAGGCAGCACCAGCAGGCGCACAGGGTGCAGTTAAGGTTAATGCACCTATGCCAGGTAAGATTCTTAAGGTTAACGCAGCAGCAGGCGCAGCTGTAAAGAAGGGTGACGTATTAGTTGTCCTTGAAGCTATGAAGATGGAAAATGAAATTTGTGCACCACAGGATGGTACAGTTGCAACAGTTGAATGTGCAGCTGGTGATTCTGTAGAGTCAGGTAAAGTATTAGTTTCTATGAACTAATTGATATATATATCAATCTAGAAGTGTAGAAATAATATACGGAGGTAAAAAATGGAATATATTTTATCAACATTGGGAAACCTCGTACACCAGACAGCATTCTTTAACCTCACATGGGGTAACTATCTGATGGTTCTGGTTGCACTGTTTTTCATGTATTTAGCGATTAAAAAAGAATATGAACCTCTGCTTTTAGTACCTATTTCTTTTGGTATGTTACTTGTTAATCTTTTCCCTGATATAATGTTATCTATTGAAGATTCAAGTAACGGAGTAGGTGGTTTATTACATTACTTTTATTTATTAGATGAATGGAGTATTCTTCCATCACTTATTTTCCTTGGAGTTGGTGCAATGACAGACTTCGGTCCTCTTATTGCCAACCCTAAGAGCTTCCTTTTAGGAGCTGCTGCACAGTTCGGTATATTCGCAGCATATATAATGGCTATATTTATGGGATTCCCAGATAAGGCAGCCGCAGCTATATCTATTATCGGTGGAGCTGATGGTCCTACATCAATTTTCCTTTGTGGTAAATTAAAGCAGACTGAGTACATGGGACCTATTGCAGTGGCAGCTTATTCTTATATGTCACTCGTGCCTATCATTCAGCCTCCTATTATGAAGCTTTTCACAACAGAAGACGAGCGTAAGATTAAAATGTCTCAGCTTCGTCCGGTATCAAAGCTTGAGAAGATATTATTCCCAATCATCGTTACGATTATTGTTTGTCTTCTCCTTCCAACAACAGCTCCTCTTGTAGGTATGCTTATGCTTGGTAACCTCTTTAAAGAGTCAGGAGTAGTTAAACAGCTCGCAGAGACAGCTTCAAATGCTCTTATGTATATCGTAGTTATCTTACTTGGTACATCAGTAGGAGCTTCAACAAGTGCAGAAGCATTCCTTAAAGTAACTACGTTAAAGATTGTTGCACTTGGACTTATCGCATTCTGTGTAGGTACAGCAGCAGGAGTACTTTTCGGAAAAGTTATGTGTAAGGTTACACACGGAAAGGTAAACCCACTGATTGGTTCAGCAGGTGTATCAGCCGTTCCTATGGCTGCCAGAGTTTCACAGAAGGTTGGTGCGGAGGCAGATCCGACAAACTTCCTTCTCATGCATGCGATGGGACCAAATGTTGCCGGTGTTATCGGTACAGCGGTTGCCGCCGGTGTATTTATGGCAATATTCGGAATTTAAACACTAATGTATTCTTGGAATCTTCTGAACGAAGAATTTCAAGATGGATTTTTGATATACAATGACATTTTTACAGTGTGTACGACGAGAAAATGGAAACAGTATATCGGAAATCCAGCCGAAATGACTCGTTTTGAGAAGATACCGAGAGTACATAAGTATAGAAAGGTAGGAAATTATTATGAGAAAACAGATTAAAGGTATTTTAGCGGCAGCTCTTTCTGCAGCTATGGTAGTTTCACTTGGCTCAGCAGCAGGTGTAAACAAAGCTTCAGCAGAAGACACAACAACAGAAGCAAAGCATACATACAATGCTATACTTGGATTTGAGTCAGCAGGAGACCCGGATTGGGCATATAGAAAATTTGTTGAGAATGAGGATCAGGGAATAAAAAGTAAAGATTATGACTGCCTCACTCAGTATATGGCAACAAATACGGGTAAACATGATGCAAGTATGACAAATGCAAAAATCGACAAAGATGGTACTTATACGGTTACTATAGATAATCTTGATTTTTCAAAGCAGACAAGTATAAACATGGCTTATGTTATAACAGACATTCCGGCAGCAATGAAAGGTGTAGAGTTTACAAATGTAAAATATTCTGTTGACGGTGAAGTTGTAGCAACTCAGGATAAAGCAGTGCAGAAATATGATCAGAAAGATTATTATATGCTGATGAGCGTATGCACATACAACAATCCAGCTGACAAAGTAAATGGAGATCTTTCTACAAAATTACCTTCAAAGAGCCTTTCAATCACATTTGATGTAAAGGGTGTTGACTTTGATAAGTCTTACAAAGCAGAAACAGTAGGACTTGCAAAAGGCAAGACAATAAAAAAGAGCGGTGTTACATATAAGGTGACAACAGCAGCTACATATACAGAAGGAACAGACAAGAAAACAACAGGAAAAGTTCAGGTAACAGGATTTGACAAAAAAGCAAAAACATTAAAAGTTGCAGACACTATCAAAGTCGGAACAGAGTCATACGCTGTTACAAGCATCAAAGCAGGTGCGTTTAAAGGGGCATCAAAGGTTACGGCAGTAACGCTTGGAAAGAAAGTAAAATCTATCGGAAAGGATACATTTGTAAATTGCAAAAAGCTTAAGACTTTAACAATCGGTGTTAAGCTCAGCTCAGTAACAAAGAACTCTTTCAAGGGATGCAAGACAGTTAAAGTAAAGGGAACTGCTGTAGCAGCAAACAAGAAATTACTTGCAAAACAGAACAAGACAGTTAAATTTAAGTAATCCTGAAGGCAGATGATTATTACACCACGCTTTTAGTGTGTAGGGCAATAAGTGGTGGGTAAGGATGTTGGCTTGAGTCAAAAATTCCTGTTGACGGAGCATAGAGCGACTGTGCTTATAAACGGGCAGTGAAGCATGATTTTATAAGAATATAATAAAAAGGACATTGCACAATGAAAACACCGTTCTGGAAATATGATTTCAGAGGTGTGCCAAAGTGTGCGTGTCCTTTTTTATTGTATAGGAAAATGTTTGTAAAGTAGTGTGATGCCAGGAGCAAAACGCTGTTTTTGCTCTTTTATGGAAACGAATATTGTTAAATATTCGCTTCCGTTTTTTGTTTATACTCTTTTTACATATTATAAATAATTTTTGCCTTTACATCGTCAGCAGTTTCTTTATCTTTCAGGCGTGTGATAATAGCTCCTGCAAATTCAATGCAGGTACCCATGCCACGGCTTGTCGTGAACTGTCCGTCAATAACAACAGGTTCGGTGAGATATTCGGCACAATTAAGATTAACTTCCTGGCCCGGATAGCAGGTAGCTTTATGGTCTTTTAAAATGCCAAGCTGACCATAAACTGTAGGTGCGGCACAAACAGCGGAAAGCAGCTTACCGTTTTCTTTAAACTCCAGGATTTTGTCGGTAAGTGGTTTATAAGCTAAAAGATTAGGTGTTCCCGGAATACCGCCCGGAAGAATAATCATTTTAGCACTGTCAAAATCAGCTTCTTTAAAAAGTTTGTCTGCCTTGATAGTAACATTGTGTGAACTTGTAACCTCGAGTGTGTCAGTGATAGAAACCATATCTATCACAAGTCCGGCACGGCGCACCATATCAACAACTGTAAGCATTTCTACTTCTTCGTATCCCGGTGCCAAAAAAATAAGAGCATCTGTCATAATAAACCTCATTTCTGCACACATCAATTATTTTGTATTAATATATCATTAACATCACACTAAGCTGTGTCAGGTGTGCACAGACACAAAGCTTGTGGATTAAAATCCTGCATTAGCAGTGATTTTGCACTATACTATATTTGTCAATGAAATTAGTATCCGAATAAACTGCTTGTATTTTGCAACAATTCTACAATAAAAATAGAAGCAATAATACAATAAACAAGTCTATTATATCGAAAATTAGCTGAACCGTTCTTAAAATTTGATTAAAATTGCAAATCGGTACTGTTAAAATTGTGATGATTTGTTATTATTATAATACAAAGTTTAAAAACAATAAAGAGTGGTATAATTTATATATAATCATAGATTATATGTAATCATAGATTATTGTAATCAATGACAATATAAATAAAGACATTCGGGAATGGTGGATATTATGGAAAACAAAAAAACATGGCAGAAAAAAGATGGTGAGGATATGAAAAAAGGACGGTATGCAGATGGTCAGAGCAAACCTGTTGATGCAAATAGTGAAAATATCATAGAAGAAAAAGATATTATTAAGGAAGAAAAGATTTTGACTTTCACTGGAAAAAAAGTCAGGGAAACAGTCGGATGGTTTAATTTTGATAAAAAGTATCTTAAAGTCTGTCTATATGCATTGTTTGTTATATTCTGGGGAGCGATAATATTTATTATGATGCAAAACTGGGGTGCAACAAAGGCATTTATCATGAACTTTTTAGGAGTGTTGTCACCGTTTTTTGTAGCAGTTATCATTGCATATTTTGTTTCGCCTATATATGAAAAGATATATGGTTTGTTTGAAAAGTCAGTGAGAGGAAAGAAAACTGCAAAACCGGTCAGAATGTTATCATTATTGTTATCA
>OGMH01000842.1_pt1 | contig 12872 bp, 8 predicted proteins | sample 1573191 | NCBI WGS metagenome assembly OGMH01 (sample SAMEA2581978, study PRJEB24529) | metagenome | biome: Human gut stool | place: China | collected 2011 | reverse complement strand
ATAAAACTCACTCTTTATTTGTGGGAAACTACGGTCAGAGAAATGTTTAGACCAAATTTGGTCAAGATTTAATTCTAATGTATGATATGTACCTGATAAATGCAATATTTCCCTGAAACACTTTCCGTATTTCTCTGTCAATCTATCCAAGCCAATCTGATTAGTCCTAGCATATACTTTAGTAAACAATTTCTTTGGACGGGCTATGAGTACATTGAATCGTGTTTTTATCAGATAGTCTTTTTCTATCATCATTAGAGCAGTGGCCACTTTTTGGTCAATCTCGTCTGCAAAATCAAAGATATAAGCAAAATCATTGGCTGCTACAAGCATGTTTCTCTTTTTACCATTAGTATTGAAACAGCGGATAATTTTACTTAACACCTCTTTTAGCTGGAACGTTTTCAAAGAAGATATGCCAAAAAGTTGTTTACTATAACGTAAATCAGACTTAGAAAATGTGAGTGCGGCAAATCCTTGAATCTCTTTCTTTCGAGCTGCACGACCAATTTCTTGAATATAATCGGGAAGTAAGCCTGATGGAGCGTGATGGTACACTACCTGTATGTCAGGAATATCTACCCCCATGCCAAAGGCTTTCGTTGCAATCATTATTTTACAGTGATTATTTTTAAATGACTGATAAGCAAGTTTTTGTTGATCTGCTAACATGCCACCATGAAAAGCTACGGTCATTTCAGGGTCAATTTGGTCGCATTTCTCCTTCAATCTATTAATATGTCTTGTATATGGTGCATATACAATTCCTTTCATATCCAATTCATGAATGCCTTTTATAAAGTTGACAGTCTCTATTTCTTTGTTTTGGTCATAACCTCCTGTGGAATAGTCTTCATGAGTATCTATGACAAATTCAATGTTTTCACGGCGCACATTACCAATAAATTTATGAGGGTCGTGCATGTTTAGACTATTGATGCTGTCGAATACCATGTCATTTACTCCGCCATATACAGCTGTTGCAGTCAATGCGACCAGTGGAAACATATAATTATTGTATTTGCGCACCTTATTGATATGATTACCTAAAAACCAATAATCTACGCGAAAGTCACGCCCCCATGTTGTAATTAGATGGGCTTCGTCAACTATAAGTAACCCCAGCTTCCTTTCGCCAATAAAATAATGTATATCGTAAGATAAAAGCAACTCGGGTGATAAATACAATATATCAATATCCCCCCGCTTACACCCATCAATAATTTTATCCCTATCTATCAGTGTCAAATCACTATTGATAAACTCCACTCTGTTATATTGGCGTTCCGAACGCAACGCATCAACTTGGTCGGTCATTAGTGCTTTCAAAGGCGAAACAACTATTGTTACGTCTCCTTTTGATGCAGCGTAGAAAGCCGGCAACTGGAAAATCAGTGATTTCCCAGCACCTGTTGGGGCGGTAATGAATATGTCGCGTGGTTGGATGCCCTCACAACCATTCTTGTATTCTTTAATGATGGTATCTACCAGTAAGCCTTGCGACACAGGTATAATGTTATTACTTAGTTCTGGATTTTCGTAAACAAAAATGTTTCTGAACTCAGCGGTCTCTCCCCAATATTTCTTCAACAGGACAACAGATTCGTTTGTTGGAGTATAGTTTCTCGGCACAGTTTCATCCCTTTGGGTGTAGATGCCTCCAGCAAAACGTGACAACAAATAATTAAACTCTTGAAGAATTTTTGAAGTGGCTTTGTTCAAGATGTTCTTATCAGAAACTTTAACGAAAACTTGTTTTTGAAAATTGTCTTCTTCAAGACACTCATTTACCAATACATCTATTCCATATGGATCTGAAATAACATCAAGAATGTATGTATCGTCATTTGTCGTCATTTGAATACGAGAAAGTTCCTTCTTTATGCTAAAAAAAGGTTCTTTCTTCAAACTGTCATTGAAGTGTTTTAAAGAATAGAAATAATGATCGCCCACCTTAATTTGTTCAGCTTGATAAACGGGCATCTTGTCTGGACGTCTTTCAGTCCCAGTATCATCGGCTTTTTCAATGTAGCTTTCCTCTGCTATTGGGTATAAAGTACGCAGATTATCATAGACTACAACAATTCTATCTTTGAAGAAATCTTCATTCAAGTATTCATTGATACTTGCATACTGTTGATGTGACAAAATCTGAAAAGAAGTTGCAGATATGAGTTTAGGGAATATTGTTCCGAACCATGTCGCTGAAAACAAATCAAGATTACCTTCTTTGTCAAATGTATCTTTGTCTGTTACATAGTCGTTGAACTTCTCCATTTGTATATAAGGAGTGATTCCGCACAATACAAATATAGAATTTGTATTGATCGCTGTATGTTTCTTGATTATCTTCTCAAAAGCATAGGTATATATGTTCTTCAGCTTACAACTCATTATGCAATTACATTTAATCGTATCTAATTCAATTTAAGGGTCTGCCACAAAGTACCTCTATGGGAACAAAACGGGAACATTCTTAAAAGAATAAAAGGATAAGTCGTTTGTTGTCAACTACTTATCCTTTACCCTTGTACCCAGACCCGGGGTCGAACCGGGATGGATGTTACTCCACTGGTGTTTGAGACCAGCGCGTCTACCGATTCCGCCATCTGGGCATTAAATGAACAAACACCATTGTTTTAAATTGCGAGTGCAAAGATAGAGACTTTTCTAAAATACACAAAATTATTCGGACTTTTTTTCAGAGGAGCCCCGAAAAAAGGGAGATAGATGTTAAATCTTTATTATATTTATGTCGTAAAACATATTTTTGGCAAACTTTTTGTACCTTTGCAGTGTTATTAAAAGAGAACGAACATAAATGTAAAACCAGTTCCCAAAATGTGGGAAACACAAAAACTGAAAATTATGAAAGAAATGAAAAACGAAATCCAAATGTTGCAGTATCGCATTAAGCGTTATCATGACATGAGAAACGGTGCTATGTGCCAAGCTTTAAACGGAAAACTTCAAAAGTTACTGGCTAAACAGCAGGCCGCTCTATAAAAGAAAAACATCTACTTACACATTTCGACAAATCACGAATCTTACACTTGTCGAATATTCTTCTAAATATCCGGAAAATCCTCTATTCGGATTTCCGGCTTCGCAGGAAAATCTGTCAAATCCCAATTTTATTTCTTCTAATTTAAAAAAACTATCAGAAAAGATAGCTTTTTCCAATATAATTGTATAAATTTGTAACAAGCCTTATGAGGGCTGTAAATAACAGATTTAATATTAACCTATTTTGATTGCGCTATGAACATACAAAGTATCGGAGAAAGTGCAGGTATCGTTTGGAAGGTACTGCATGGTGACAACAGGAAATGGGAGTATCAAGAACTAAAGCAAGTTACAGGTCTAAGAGACCGAGAATTAAATTCCGCCATCGGCTGGTTAGCCCGTGAAGGAAAAATCCAATTCGATGAATCCTTGAATAAAGACAAACAAAGTTTATATATTGAGTTGAGCCTGTATATCGGATAGTTTTCTTCGAATTATGAGAACACAATATAAAAAGAAAAGTCTAAATATCTGAAATTAGATACTTAGACTTTTTTCTTGTACCCAGACCCGGGGTCGAACCGGGATGGATGTTACTCCACTGGTGTTTGAGACCAGCGCGTCTACCGATTCCGCCATCTGGGCAAACTTATCAACAAGCACTCTTGTTCTTGATTGCGAGTGCAAAGGTAATGCTTTTTTCTGAAACTACAAGACTTACGACAAAAAACTAAAAAAAATATTTCACTAACACTATTTAGGAAGCTTTTAGAAGCATTCTTTCAAAATAAAGGCTAACTTAGCGGTGAGTTTATAATACTACTACAATCATGGGCAACAGCAACTATTACTGCATCATCATGGCAGGCGGAATGGGACGCCGCTTCTGGCCGTACAGCCGCAAATCGCTTCCCAAGCAATTTATTGATTTCTTTGGAAGCGGCCAGACCTTATTACAACAGACTTATGAAAGATACAGACGAATCATTCCCCCTGAAAACATTTTTATCACAACACATTGCAGCTATAAAGAGCTGGTCATGGAACAGCTCCCTGAAATCAGGGAAGAACAGCTGGTCATTGAAGAAGAACAACGCAATACAGCACCAGCCATTGCCTATGCCTCACATATTATTCAGAAAATTAATCCGAATGCCTGTACCGTCGTTGCTCCTTCCGACCATCTGATCCTGAAGACGGAAAACTTTGAAAGAGCCATTCTTCATGGTTTGGAGTTTGCTTCCAAGTCAGATAAACTGATTACAATAGGAATCAAGCCAACACGTCCGGAAACCGGATATGGCTATATTCAGATTGATGAAGAAAAAGAAGAAGACTTTTATAAAGTAAAGACATTCATTGAGAAACCAGCCTTAGAGTTTGCCGAGATCTTTGTACAGAGTAATGAATTTTATTGGAACTCGGGTATATTTATCTGGCACGTCAATACCATATTAAAGGCTTTCCATGACATGATGTCTGAAGTTTGTCCACATGTAGAATGTGACACTCCCGACTTTTCTGCCTGCCCCAATATTTCCATAGATTACAGTATTATGGAAAAAGCAGACAACGTATATGTACAACTATGTGATTTCGGGTGGGCAGATCTGGGAACCTGGGAGGCTTTATATGATGCTTCCCCAAAAGACTCAAACCAGAATGTAATCATTAACAGCAATACGCTACTTTATAATTGCAAGAATAATATCATCATGCTGCCTGAAGATAAACTTGCTGTCATACAGGATCTGGAAGGATATCTGATTGCAGCCCGTGGAAACGCATTACTGATCTGCAAGAAGGATGACCAGAATGCTATTCGCAAATTCGTAAATGATGCCGAAATGAAATTCGGAGAGAAGTACTCCTGACGGAGCACTTCTCTTCTTCATCTATTCAGATATCAATATTCAAAAGTTATCCCCAATGTGGGAAGCAGAGTTCCGCTCTCCTGCCGGACAGACTTCATAACATAGCGTTGTTCGGCAGCCGGAGCTTCAGGATTAGCAATCTCTCCCGTACTCATCAGGACATCCGGCTGACGCAACTTACTGCCTGTCACATTCTGAATGTCCAGATAGAACCCCAGCATACATTTTTTCAGATAGAAAGTTTTATCCACTCTTACATCCAGTTGCCCGAAAGCCGGCAAGCGTTCCGTATTATAACGGCTATAATCATAATAAGCCTTTCCCTGTGCATTCCAGGCTTCGACTAAAGATGATTTGTCCTCATCATATGGAGTATATGGAGATCCTCCGATACAACAAACTTTCATGCCGACACTCCATTGACGAGGCAGATTATATGTCCCGCTGACATTTACGATAAAACGATTATCCCAGGCTGAAGGTATGTAACGGCCGGTAGTTCCATCCTGAAACTCTGACTTAAAAATCGTCACGGAAGAAGACAAATTCAGTTTCTGCTGTAACAGCCATTTGAACATAATCTCCACACCATAGGAACGGCCGTCTCCCGAAGATACCAGACTCTCATTGCCAACAACTCCATAGTCATTTCCCTTACAAGCCAAAGGAATACCATCTGCCATAGAAACAGGCATCCGGTTATAATCTTTATAAAAGCCTTCCACAGACACTTCCATCCGGCTGTCCGGATTCCAGGCAATACCCAAACTTCCCTGAGATACAGACTGATAATCCAGATTGCGGTTCACCCATATACCTTCCCGGTCCTTAAAGCCAAGCGAAGTGTACGGAGGTAACTGATAATAAAGTCCCCAATGTCCGCTTATACTCCAATTTTTCAGCCACCGGTACGAAAGCGATAAACGGGGAGAAAGTTGCCTGAGCATATTCTTCATCCGTCCGCTATAATTATTCCCGTCACTTCGTAATCCCAGAGAAGCACTGAAACGTTCATCGGAACTGGTATATCCTACTGAACTGAAAACACCCCAACGAAAAAGATTCAGCAAAGTGTGATAATTATAAACAGACAATGTATCTATAAAAATCTGCTGATAGGTATCATTCGTGTAATGAGTCTGATTCAACTCCACTCCGGCATTAACTTTCCAGGTGTTCCAGGTGGAAGTATGTTCCATACGGAGTTTGGTTTCCTGCTCTATGGAACGAAGCCGGAGAGTCAGATTGTCTGGTGAACTCTCATCATTGTCCCGGTATTTCAGATTCCGGTTATTCAGATAACTATGGCTAAGAGTTACAGACTGTACATGCGGCCCCGCATAATGCCGGTAGACACTTCCCAGTGTAAATGTCTCCTGCTGGATTTTAGGAAGATAACTTAATATATATTCAGCATCCTCGCCATCTATATCAAAATTCAGTTTCATCCGGTCTATACCTCCTAAACCAAGAACAGTCAACTCATTCCGGGCATTGAACCGGGTTTTCACCTTGAAAGATGCATCCGTATAAGCCGGCAGAAGAGGTAATCCCAGCACCTTGAACAGCATTTGCAGATAAGACTGGCGAACAGAAACCAGATAGGAGGTCTTGTTTCCCAGATGTCCGTTGGAACTTAAAGCTACTTCAGAAGCTCCCAATGTAGCCTTCAAGGAATTACGTTCCATATCTCCGTCACGGAGACTGAAATCAAGTACAGAGCTCAAAGCATTTCCGCGATTTGCAGGAAAAGCCCCGCTATAAAACTTGACACTGCGTATCAAATCCGCATCAATCAGTCCCACCGGACCACCCGAAGCTCCCTGAGTACTGAAATGATTAATATTCGGGATCTCTACCCCATCCAAATAAAAACGGTTTTCGGAAGGGCCACCACCTCTGACGATCAAATCGTTCCGATATCCGATCGGAGAAAATGCCACCCCCGGATAATTCTGTACAACCCGAGAAATATCACGGTTTGCTCCCGGTGCTTTTTCTATTTCCTGCAGGCCGATAACCCTCAGACTTACGGGGCTCTCTGCCACGCGACAAAAAGGAGACGCTGTCACGGTGACTTCAGCCAGAGCAGCACTCTCCTCCTCCATTTCAATTTGAATGTGAGGCGTAATATGATTCACCCGATACTCGGACGTCAGAACCGTTTTATAACCCAATGCAGAAGCTTGCAGGCGATAGATTCCGGGAGGAAGCTTAGAAATGGTGAAATTCCCCTCTGCATCTGTAGAAGCACCTGTTCCCAACCCGACGACAAGTACATTGACAAACTCCAGAGGCTGACGGGTGGAGCGGTCTATTACCGTCCCCTTCATCTGATAATTCTGTCCATATATCCCCGACAAGAAGAGCCAGAACAAACATAACACAACAACAATCCGCTGTTTCATAAATCAAGAAAAGACAAAAAGAAAGGCGTGCCGGCAATAATCCAGACACGCCTTCTGTGATGTATAACTTATGGAGAAAAAATTATTTGTTTTCTTCAGTCCAGGCCTGAGCGATCGCCTGAGCTATTGCCGCAAATTCATCCGGCTCCAACTTCAATTTCGGATTGGAAAACAGCATATCCGACTCTTTCTGGATCGGAATCAAATGAATATGTGCATGAGGAACTTCCAGACCAATAACAGCCTGTCCTACTTTACGACACGGGAAAGCACGCTGAATGGCTTCAGCCACATGCTTAGCAAATACCTGCATCGCAGCCAGTTCTTCGTCAGACAAATCAAAGATATAATCTACCTCACGTTTGGGAACAACCAGCGTATGTCCTTTAACCAGAGGGTTAATGTCAAGAAACGCATAAAAACGTTCATCCTCAGCCACTTTGTAGCTAGGAATCTCACCTGCAATGATTTTACTGAATATTGTTGCCATATTGTCTAAATATATAAAGAAAGGCAAGCCTGCATGCGCAGACCTGCCCTTCAGTTAAAATGATATACCAGTTATTTCAAGGCTGATTTTTCCCTGAGGAATAGTGATTTCAGCAACATCACCTACTTTCTTGCCCAACAATCCCTGTGCAATCGGAGTAGTGACAGAAATCTTACCTTGTTTCAGGTTAGCTTCACTTTCTGATACGATAGTATAAGCCATCTTCATGCCAGTCTTGACATTCTTCAATTCCACACGGCTCAGAATCTGTACCGTATCAGCTTTCAGTTTCGATGTATCAATAATCTTGGCATCCCCGATGGTAGCCTTCAGCTGATTGATTTTCATTTCCAGAAGACCCTGAGCTTCTTTCGCAGCATCATATTCTGCATTCTCAGACAAGTCACCCTTATCACGTGCTTCAGCAATTGCTGCAACAACCTTCGGGCGTTCCACTGACTCCAGGTATCTTAACTCAGCTACCAGTTTCTGATAGCCTTCTTCTGACATATAAGCCATAAAATTTTTCCTCCTATTTTTTCGTTATTAATAAATTCACAATATAAGCCCTTTCCTTATATCGGAAAGAAAACGGCATAAAAGAAAAAGAATTCCGACACACAACGGAGAGCGTCGGAACCCTTTTTTATTCACCTTTGCAAAGGTAATGCTTTTTATAATATCAGTCAAGCCTGCATCGTTGGTATTTTAGCATGTTTTCCAACATGTTATAATAAATTTTTAATTGCCTGTTCCAGGTCTGTCTTCTCGTCCACACGCAAGCTCAGTTCGTTGGAACGGTTCACCAGGAACGTAGCAGGCAACCCTGTTACTCCATACAGGCTTAGATAAGTAGAATAAACTCCTTGAGGATCGCGTACACAAATCCAGGGCAGATTGTCTGCCGAAGTCTTCCAGAAATGTTCATCTGCATCCAGCGATATCTGATAAACCTCCAGTCCCTGGGAAGCATAACGATTATACAACTCGCGAAGAGACAGGTTACGTGCACCAGATGCGGTATTGTTATAAACCGTAAAGTCAATCACCACCACTTTTCCCTTGAGGTCTGTCAGACGACGGATGTTTCCCTGAATATCCGGCAAAGCAATATCGATGATAGATGCCTCGGTAATCTTGTCTTCCGGTATCTCAAGTACGTTCTCCTGACGGGGGGTACGGGTATTCTTCATACCTTTAATCACCATGTTGTAAAGATTGCGGGAACGGTCGGCATGCGGATAGAGATTGTTCAGACTGGTAGCAACCGCCGCAAAGCATTTCACATCATTCTTATCACTCAGCGGATCAAAGATCATCATTCCATTCAATTGCTGGAACAAGGCAAAATAAGCATAAGTGCGGTTCGGAGCAGCAAAAATATACTGGCGCGAAACATTATCCTTATAGGCATCAACCAGATGAGTCAGACTGTCACGGATCACTCCCACGGGAAGTCCGGAACGACCCAGCTGATTCACCTTATCCTGCAACTCAGCCTGCAGCAACACCAGTTCCTGAATCTTAACATTATTCTCGGAGCCTTCTATACGATAACCTGTCGGAAAGTTGTCATATCCGGCATGCAGCTTCAGTACTTCAGTAGAATCAACTGAGAAATTAATCACCTTATCGTCTACACGCAGGCGATAAAACTCGGGAGAAGCAGGACGGGCTCCTGTAAAACGGAATGAACCATCTTCATCCAGCTTTACGGAATCAAGAGAAACAATTCCTTCCAGACCGGATTGCTCCAAATACAAGGTTTTGTCAGCAGCGCCTGACACCTCGCCTTCTATCTGAAAGACTGGTTCCTGCTGACAAGCCACCAAACTGCCTGCCAACAATGCCGTCAGAATATAAGCACTTTTCTTTTTCATTGTTAAACAATTCATTATTTGTCTATTTCATACATACATTCACATTTTCGGTGCAAAGATACGGCTTTTCACGAGTTCACAAAGTTTTTAAGCACAGATTACACAGATTTTTACAGAAGCAGCCGCCCTGCCTGTTTCAGGCCTTCCGGATTCCCAAATCTGTACAAGAAAAGATTTTTAGGCATTTATACGCAAGTTTTATCCGTTTTCTCCTCATTACTAAATTAAAATGCCTATCTTTGCATGTATTTTAAGAAGAAAATTACATTAAAAAATTTTTTATGATCAATCCTATTGTTAAGACGATCGAGTTGGGTGATGGAAGAACCATCACACTCGAAACGGGAAAGCTGGCAAAACAGGCAGATGGTGCTGTTATGCTACGCATGGGTAACACCATGTTGCTGGCTACTGTTTGTGCAGCAAAAGATGCAGTTCCCGGTACAGATTTTATGCCTCTTCAGGTAGAGTACAGAGAAAAATATTCCGCATTCGGACGTTTTCCCGGTGGCTTTACCAAACGCGAAGGTAAGGCTTCAGATTACGAAATCCTGACTTGCCGTCTGGTAGACCGTGCACTCCGCCCGCTCTTCCCGGACAATTATCACGCTGAAGTTTACGTAAATATCATCCTTTTCTCTGCTGACGGTGTTGACATGCCGGATGCATTGGCCGGACTGGCTGCTTCGGCTGCACTGGCTGTTTCAGACATTCCTTTCGGCGGACCGATTTCAGAAGTACGCGTTGCACGTATTGACGGACAATTCGTCATCAACCCGACTTTCGAAGCACTGGAACGTGCCGACATGGATATCATGGTTGCAGCAACGTATGAAAACATCATGATGGTGGAAGGTGAAATGAAAGAAGTTTCAGAACAAGACCTGCTGGCTGCCATGAAGTTTGCACACGAAGCCATCAAAGTTCACTGCAAAGCACAGATGGAACTGATGGAAGAAGTTGGAAAGACCGTTAAACGCGAATACTGCCACGAAGAAAACGACGAAGAACTTCGCAAAGCCGTTCACGATGCATGCTATGCAAAAGCTTATGCCATCGCTGAATCAGGAAACAAAAATAAACATGAAAGAGAAGATGCCTTCAACGCGATCTGTGATGAATTCAAGGCACAGTTTACCGAAGAAGAGCTCGAAGAAAAAGGCCCGATGATCGACCGCTACTACCACGATGTGGAAAAAGAAGCTATGCGCCGTTGCATTCTGGATGAAGGCAAACGTCTGGACGGACGTGCAACAACCGACATTCGTCCTATCTGGTGCGAAGTCAGCCCGCTGCCCGGTCCTCACGGATCTTCAATCTTCACCCGTGGTGAAACTCAGTCACTCAGTACAGTGACCCTGGGAACAAAACTGGATGAGAAGATCGTTGACGACGTACTCGACCAGCATAAGGAACGCTTCCTGCTGCACTACAACTTCCCGCCGTTCTCAACTGGTGAAGCTAAGGCACAGCGTGGTGTAGGCCGCCGCGAAATTGGTCACGGACACTTGGCATGGCGTGCACTGAAAGGACAGATTCCTGAAAATTACCCGTACTGCGTACGAGTTGTTTCAGATATCCTTGAATCAAATGGTTCTTCTTCAATGGCAACAGTATGTGCAGGCACACTGGCTCTGATGGACGCTGGTGTACCTATCAAGAAACCGGTTTCAGGTATCGCAATGGGATTGATCAAAAATGCCGGCGAAGATAAATATGCTGTATTGTCTGATATCCTGGGCGACGAAGACCACCTGGGAGATATGGACTTCAAGGTAACTGGAACTCGTGATGGTATCACTGCTACACAGATGGATATCAAATGCGACGGATTGACTTATGACATTTTGGAAAAAGCTCTGCTCCAGGCTAAGCAAGGACGTGAATACATCCTGGGTAAACTGACTGAATGTATCGCAGAACCGCGTGCTGACCTGAAACCGCATGCTCCGCGTATCGAAACCATGACTATTCCTAAAGAATTCATCGGTGCTGTAATCGGCCCGGGTGGAAAGATCATCCAGGGTATGCAGGAAGAAACCGGTGCAACAATCACTATTGAGGAAGTAGATGGTGTAGGACGCATCGAAATAGCAGGAACTAACAAGAAATGCATTGATGATGCTGTCCGCCTGATCAAAGGCATTGTAGCAGTTCCTGAGGTAGGAGAAGTTTACACTGGAAAAGTTCGTTCAATCATGCCATACGGAGCATTTGTTGAATTCCTGCCGGGCAAGGACGGACTGTTGCACATCTCTGAAATCGACTGGAAACGTCTTGAGACAATAGAAGAAGCCAACTTGAAAGAAGGTGATGAGATTGAAGTCAAACTGATGGATATCGATCCGAAAACCGGTAAATTCAAGTTGTCACACAAAGTTCTGCTGCCGAAACCGGAAGGTATGAACGAAAGTCAGCCGAGACGTGAAAGAAAGAAATAATTTCTTTTTCATAATAGCATACTGACAGCAGTAAACAATCTATTAAAGAGGCACCTCAGATTCAGAATGAGGTTGCCTCTTTTTTTATGCCCAATAAATTCCTCCTATAAGGAGATAAATCATCAGAAGGAAACCCATATCAGACGATTATTAAAAGTTCCTACAGACGAATAAAAACGGGTTAATAAGAGGTATGAAACAAAGTACTATACGATCGTCCCGAATCGTGCGGTCGTTGGAGCCTTAATGTACTACTCGATGAAGCCCAATCGTGCGGTCGATGAAGCCTCAATGTATACACGATGAGATCCCATCGTGCAATCAACAAAAAAGGGTGCACCTCGCGGCACACCCTTTTCCTATATGGCGTATACAGAATTATTCAGCTTTGGGGGCTTCCTCTGTAGTAGTTTCAGCTGTAGCTTCAGCAGGAGCTTCAGTTGCAGCAGCAGACTTCTTAGAACGACGAGTACGAGTAGCTTTCTTAGCAGCTGTCTTAGCCATGTTCTCATCGTAGTCAACGAGTTCGATGAAACACATTTCAGCGTTGTCACCCAAACGATGACCAGTCTTGATGATACGAGTGTATCCACCCGGACGGTCAGCAACCTTTACAGAGATTTCTTTGAAAAGTTCAGTTACAGCGAACTTGTCCTGCAAATTGCTAAATACAACACGACGTGAGTTAGTTGTGTCATCTTTAGATCTTGTAATCAGAGGCTCAACGAACTTCTTCAAAGCTTTAGCCTTCGCAACAGTCGTAGTGATTCTTT
>OGMH01000832.1_pt1 | contig 12993 bp, 5 predicted proteins | sample 1573191 | NCBI WGS metagenome assembly OGMH01 (sample SAMEA2581978, study PRJEB24529) | metagenome | biome: Human gut stool | place: China | collected 2011 | reverse complement strand
AGATTTGTACTTCGCACAAACTTGAGATGCGCAAAGAAGCAGCGCAAGAATGGAGGATCACTATGAAGATAGCAGTACTTGGAGCTGGTGCTATGGGTTCTATATATGGAGGCCATCTTTCAATAAACAATGATGTTTATATGATAGATAAGAAGGAAGAGCTTGTTGAAAAGATTAATGCAGATGGATTGAAGCTATATGAGAATGATAAAGATGTCATATATCATCCAAAGGCATTGCTTAGCAGCGAAGGAATAGGTGAGGTTGATCTTGTTATTATATTTGTCAAGGCATTATATTCTAGAGCTGCTCTTATGGAAAATAAGGCTATAATCGGCGATAATACTTATGTTTTAACTCTTCAGAATGGTGCCGGACACGAAGATATTATTGAAGAGTTTGTTCCTAAGGAAAGAATTATTATAGGAACAACAGAAGATAATGGAGCTATTCTTGATAACGGATATGTAAGAAGAGGCGGTAAGGGTAAGACTAATATTGGCATGCTTGTAGAAGATAAGAAGGGTATGCTTGATAAAGTAAAGGAATGTTTTGATGCATGTGGTTTTGATACACACATTTACAGTAACATACAGCAGCTTATATGGGATAAGCTTTTTACGAATGTCTCACTTAGTGCATTAACAGGAGTGCTTCAGGTGCCTATCGGTTTTATCGCAGAGGATGAATATGCATGGAATATGACAGTTACACTTATAAAAGAAGCAATGCAGGTAGCAAAGGCTATGGGACTTGAGTTTGATGAAGATGAGATGATTAAGAGAGTAAGAAATACATCTATCAACTCGCCAGAAGGAAGGACTTCTATATATGCAGACTTAAAGGCAGGAAGACTTACAGAGGTTAATACAATAAGTGGTGCAGTTGTGAAGGCAGGAGACAGACTTGGAATTCCGGTTCCTTCGCATAAAATGATAGTTAATATGGTTCATGCTATGGAGAATAAAAGTAAAAACAATGTCCAGTAAATAAGCATTTAAAGAGTCATTACTGGATTGAATACTGAATTAAATACGAAATGTCTGCAGGTGAAAGGCAGACAGAAGGGAGCAGAGATGATATTTTCATCAATTCACACACATGATGATTATTCTAATTATCCAAAGGCAGTACAGAGAGCTATAGAATATTTAAAGAGCAATGATTTTACTAAAATGCAAACAGGTGTATATGAAATAGAAGGTAAACTGTTATATGCACAGGTATTCGATGCTATGACAGAACCAGTAAGTGATAGAAAACCAGAGGTTCACGAAAAGTACTTAGATGTCCAGTTCCTTGTAACAGGAAGAGAAAAGTTAGGCTTTACACCAGATACAGGAAATTATGAGGTGGATGAAAGATTCGATGAAAGAGATCTTATATTCTACAAGAAGGTAGAAAATGAAGGCTTTATCACCTCAACACCAGGATGTTTCTGTGTATTCTTTCCAACAGATGTACACAGACCACAGGTTGCAGATGGAGAACCTATGGAAGTAAGAAAGGTTGTAGTCAAGGTAAGCTTAGAGCTTTTAAAGTAATCAGGCAGATGCATAAGAGCAAAGCTGTCAGTTGTTTATCAGGGTTTATGACTGACGGTTGAAATGTATCAGATATGGAGGAATTTATGGGCAAGAAAATAATAGCATTAGTATTATGCATAACAATGCTGGCTAGTCTTACACTTACAGGATGTTCAACTGACAGTGCAGACGGTCAGGAAGTAAAGATTATAAGAGTAGCATTTAACCAGAATGAGAATCATCCACAGTATAAAGCTATGAAGGAACTTGGTGAAAAGTTCGAAAAGGCGACTAATGGAAGATACAAGATGACTATATATGCCAATGGTGTACTTGGCGAGCAGGGTTCCATGGCAGAGTTTATAAGAACAGGAGCTCTTGATATGGCTATCGTACCCTGTTCAGTTCCAGAAGGATATGATTCTGATTTTGCTATCGTAGGTGCCCCTTATCTTTATAAGGATATGGATCACTTAAGAAGAGCAACAGAAACTGGTGTGTTTACAGATCTTTTTAAGTCAACAAGAAAGTATAATTTTGAGGTTCTTACAATATATACAGCTGGTGAGAGAAATATATATGCAGCCAAGCCTATTAACTCAGCAGAGGATCTTAAGGGTATGATCGTCAGAGTTAATGATAGTACAACATATCTTAACATGGTTAAGTATATGGGTGGTACAGGTACAGCAATGTCTCAGTCAGAGGTATATACAGCACTTCAGCAGGGTGTTATAGATGCAGGTGAAAACAGTGAACTTGTATATTCAGATTTCAAGCATTATGAAGTGGCTAAGTATTATTCATATACAAGACATATTGTACATCCAGATGTAGTAGTAGCAAGTACTAACTTCCTTGACAGTTTATCAGCAGAGGATAGAAAGATATTCGACCAGCTTGTCATGGAATCAACAGATTATGAGTTTGATACATTTAAGGATGCTGTCGAAAAGGGCAAGGAAGAAGCAGAAGCCCATGGAGCAATCTTTGTATATCCTGATACTAACGAATTCAGGGAAAAATGTCAGCCATTACTTGATAGTATCGCTAATCAGTCAGATATGACAAAGGATATATATAATAAGGTAGAAGCTCTACGTAATCAGGATTAATGAGGAGGTGTACTTATATGAAAATAGTTAAGAATATACTAGATAAGATAACTTCGTATGCAAGCGTATTCATATTTATTATGATGGTGCTTATGGTAACTTACCAGGTAGTTGCAAGATATATCTTCTCTTCACCAAGCAGTGTGACAGAGATTCTTACAAGATATTCATTCGTATGGTTGATAATCATATCAGCAACTTATATGTTTGGCCAGAGAGAGCATATCAATATAGCAGTTTTAAAGGATAAGATTCCAGGAAAAGCAAAGACAGTGGTAAACATTATAATTGAGTGTGTAACTATAGTGTTTGCAGGACTTATAATGGTATTCGGCGGCTTCAAGATTACACAGATGAATTTCGTACAGTACGATTCAATATTACATATCCCAACAGGTATTATATATTCTATAATTCCAATATGTGGCGTAATCATTATATTCTACAGCATATATAATATCGGTCTTGAGCTTAAGAAGAAGGCAGAATAGGAGGTAAATATGAGTATAGCATTACAGGTAGCCTTAGTAATGGTTACAATACTGGTAGTACTGCTTGTTATCGGTGCTCCAATCGGTGTAGCCATAGGTATGTCATCAGCAGTTTCAATGATATGTATGATTCCAGCAGATGTTTCTTTTGCAACATCAGCACAGAGAATATTCGCGGGTTCTAACTCGTTTTCACTTATAGCTATTCCATTTTTCATTCTTGCAGGTAACATAATGAATAATGGTGGTATAGCACAGAGACTTGTAAACTGTGCAAAGGTGATTAGTGGACGTATGCCTGGTGCACTTGCACAGTCAAACGTAGTAGCTAATATGTTATTCGGAGCAATCTCAGGCTCAGGTGCAGCAGCAGCCGCTGCCATGGGTGGTACAATCGGACCACTTGAAGAAAAGGAAGGATATGATAAGAACTATAGTACAGCAGTTAACGTAGCATCTGCTCCAGTAGGTATGCTTATCCCACCAAGTAACACTATGATCGTTTATTCAAGCGTTGCAGGCAGTGTTTCTATAGCAGCACTTTTTATGGCAGGTTATATTCCAGGTATTCTCTGGGGTGGTGCAGTTATGGTGCTTGCAGGTATTATGGCTAAGAAACGTGGTTATCAGGCAGAGTCAAGAGTACCGCTTAAGATAGCACTTAAGACCTTCTGGCAGGCAATACCAAGTCTTTTACTTATCGTAATCGTAATCGGAGGTATCCTTGGAGGCATCTTTACAGCAACAGAGGGTTCTGCTATTGCAGTAGTGTATGCAACAGTATTATCACTTATATACAGAGCATTTAAGATTAAGGATATTCCTAGAATTGTCCTTGAAGCAGCTAAGACAACAGGTATTATCACATTCATGATTGGTCTTTCATCTATTATGTCATGGGCTATGGCATTTACAGGAATTCCAGATATGATAGCTAAGGCAATACTTGGTCTTACAACTAACAAGTTCCTTATATTACTTCTTATAAATGTATTATTACTTGTAGTTGGTACATTTATGGATGTAACACCAGCGATACTGATATTTACACCTATCCTTTTACCAATCTGTAAGTCACTTGGCATGGATGCTATCCACTTTGGTATATTACTATGCTTCAACTTATCTATTGGTACAATAACACCTCCTGTAGGTACAATCCTCTTTACAGGCTGCCGTGTTGGTGGAACGACAATCGAGAGCGTTATAAAGACACTGCTTCCTTACTTCGGAGTAATCCTTATAGCATTGTTACTTGTAACATATATTCCTCAGATATCAATGTTCCTTCCACATATACTTGGTCTTGTATAGTGCTGGATAATGTTTAATGATTATCAGATAAGATTGATTTATTGGACTGGTACAAATGTGAATCACATCACATTTATATAAACTTTTTTCCTAATATAAAACACCATGAAAGTTTAAAGGCTTTCATGGTGTTTTTGTAGTTAGATTGATTTTCATGTAATAGATTATGATGTGTAGATAGTTATATAATATAGTACTTATGTACTAAAAAAAAGACAAATAAAAGATGAAAAAATCTGTAGTTGATATATAAAATAAAAAAAATTTGGTAGTGTAAAAATAGTGCAGGTTGTATTCTTAAATAAAAATATGAGGCATTTTTTTGTGTAAGATTAACATAGAGTATGACATGTATTAGAACAATCAAAAATCTTATTTTTCACACTATCTCTTGTTAATAGTGTTACATCATAGTATTTTATGCCGGGAAAGGGAGAAAACATGAAGAAATCAGTAAGGAAGAAAGGATGGTTTAAGAGAATATCGGCTGTGATTATGGCTGTTGCTTTAATCTTGTCGGGAATTTCTATACCAGATGGGCTGTTTGCTGTTAAGGCAAAGGCAGCTGAGAATTCAAGTGCATCATGGTCAATGAGTGATAAGATGTATAAGGAAGGAGATAGCGAGAATACAGTTTCTGAGTTAAATAAAGCAAAAGGAACCTTAGTTAATTCTAATAATGATGAATTAATATTAGATGCAACGAGTGCTAAAATCACTAACAGAAACCAGGATTTTCAGGTTAATACAGATTTAGTATTGACATTTCCTCTTGTTGAAAATGCAAGAACATGTACAATAACTATTCAGTCATATAATGAATTGACTAATGATAACATTGAAATTGCTGGAATGAGTGATTATGTATTTACTACCGATACTACTACCAGTTATAAGTCATATATTATCAAGGGTGTGGTTAATAAAGGTGTAACAGAAGTATCTGTAAAATTAAAGCTGAATACATATTTTAATAGTATCAAGATAGATTCATCTACAAGTACTGCAACAACATCAGCAGCATTTTCTGCTGATAAGCTTAGCGGGTTTGAAACAGGGAAGACAATTTCAGCAGAGTGGAACTATAGTAATGGAACTATATCTGATAGTGGTTCAAACACACAGATATATAATAAAACGGGTAAGTATACTAATAAAGATGGTGATGTATTATATATTGATGCATCAAAAGAAAATGGAGCTGCATTTAAACTTGATAGTAGTTATTCAAGAATTCAATTAAATAAAGGTGTTGAAATTAATGTTCCTGTAGTAGGAGATAAAGCCGTAATAACTCTTCTTCTTAGTAAGAATTATACAGGAACAACTACAGAAGATATATTAACAGACAGTATGATAAGTATTAATGACAATTCTAATCTGTTATATAAAAAATGTACAAGTAATGAAAAGTACGATGATAATTATAGAAAGATTGAAATAACATGTTATCTTTCAGGTGCAGAGGGAGAGATTACAGTTATATCTAACGTTGCAAAGAATTATCTTCAGTCCCTCTCAATACAATGCGAAGAACTTGAAAAGACATCAATCAAAGGAACTATCACATCCTCATCAGCTATTCCTGATGGAACAAGTGTAGTTGCAGTTAATAAGACTACAGGTCTGCAGTATTCTGGTATTATATCAGATAACATGTACTCAGTTGAGGTTCCAGTAGAAGATGAAGAGATGGAATATGAGCTTTCTATAAGTAATCCTGCTTATATTATAACTAGTGGTATAACATCGGTAAAGGTTAGCAAGGAAGCTTCAGGTCAGGTGACAGCAGATATTACAATCATGAAGCTTTCAACTAAGATGGTAACTGGTAATATAACAGGTATTGCAGATGGATACGATGTGTCACAGCTTGGAGTATCATTTTTAACAGAGGCTGATACAGAATATGTACCAGAGGTCGTTATGGCAGCTGATAAGAAGTCATATTCTGCAAGAGTTGAAAAGGGAGTGACATATAATGTAGTACTCACAGGAGCGGATGATTATGAGATAACATCAGCACATAGTGGAGTAAGCTATACAGAAGACGGAGTATTAGACATAACAGCAGGTCTTAAGCCAACATATGCTGTTACACTTAATCTTCCAGATAAACCGGATCTTACAGGGAAGAATATAATATATACATATACTAACAAAGATAACAGCAGATATACATATAGCTTTGATTCAAAGGATAATATAAGGCTTAGAGAAGGCTCTTATACACTTACTATTGGTGGTGATTTCATAGCACAGCCATATAAGCTTAAGTCAGGAGCAGATATAACAGTTAAATCAGGTGAAGTGACACAGAAAGTTATATTCGAGCAGATAACAAGCTGGTCTTTCGTGTCTGGTTCTGGTGATTATTTTAATAAGACAATACAAAATAATACCGGATATTATAATGGACTTTATATTGATGCAAGTACAGGAAAGCTGGCTGCATCTGGTGATAAAGCGCAGTTTAATGGTGGGACGAAGATAGTAGTTCCTGTAACTGGAAGATGTACGGTATCTGTAGAAGCATATAGTGGTATGTATGCTTTGTATACAATAGGTGGAGAAGCAGCGAGTACAACAACAGCAGTTTCATCTTACAGATATGATTCTAAGGAGGCAGGTACAGTAGAGATAGTATCTACAGGAGGAGATGCCTATATCAAGTCAATATCAGTAGTATACGATGCCAAGGAAGTTGAATATGTTGAGCAGCCAAAGATGCCAGTTATAACAGGCAGCACAGATAGTCTTGTAGTACAGCCGGAAGGACAGAGGCTTAAGCTGACACAGACAGGTGGTACACTTTCAGCAGATAAAACTAATATAAGTTCAACAGTAAGTTACTATGGTTTTGAAGAAACAGCAGATATTAATAAATTATCAGCAGATATAATTATTAATTCATGTGGAAACAGCTCAAGCAACGGCTTATTCTTTGGTGCTTATGATGGCAGCATGATAGCTACAGCTGGTATAAGAAAGTCAACAGAATTAAAGCAGATATATTACAAAGGAACAAGTGAACCAGTTGGTGCAGGAAGTGCATTATCAGGAACTGTAGCTGTTGGTACAATGGTGCATTTTGAGATGGTAAAGACAGACGAGGGTCTGGCTATATCTGTTACACCAAAAGGACAGACAGAACAACAGTTAGTGTACAAATATACAAGTACAGAGCTGTTTAAGACAGATAAAGCTGCTACTGCAGTATCTTATGGTTTTGTATTAGCCGGAGTTGAGGCGACTATTAAGAATATGAAGTATGAAGCCGCTGATGGAAAAGTTCTTTATGACCAGAATAAATGCTACAAGGCAGAAGGAACAGCACCGGAAATAGATACAGTTACAGCTATAGGTTCAGACACAAGAGAATATATAGATGTAAGCTGGACTAATAAAGTAGAGGCAGACGGAGATGGCTTATATGTACTTGAAGTGTCACAGGATAATGGAAGTACATGGAGTAAGGTTGAGTCTGCACTTACAGATACTTCATACAGATATATATTAAAAGAAGCTGGCGATTACAAGTTCAGGGTAAGCGGAAAGCTTGGCGTTGACGGTGAGATTAATTCATACGTTGAGTCAGATAAAGTATATATAAGACCAGCACTTGATAAACCAGTGCTTAGTACATTATCAACAAGTGATAAGATTAATGTTGCATGGGATAAGGTTAATGGAGCAGATACATATGAGTTGTATCGTTATTCATATGATGAAACAAGTGATAATGCCAAGCTCATAGCAACAATAAGCGAATGTGCTTATGAAGACAGTGATGTTGAAGCAGAGATGCCATATTATTACTATGTCATAGCATACTCACACATAGATGGCAGGATTGATAATTATAGTAATCCATCAGATTCTGTATGGGCAGTACCAAGTGCAGGACATACAGGAGAATATGCATATGAAGATTCTTCGGCAGGACTTACTATAACAAGAAGATCATACAACACAGTATATGACGGAAAGCTTACACTTGAAGGAGTTGTTGAAAAACAGTCAACAGTTACATTAAAGATTAATGGAACAGTTGTAGATGAAAAGTCTGTAGCTGTAAAGGGCACATTTGCATTTACAGATGCTTCACTTTCAGCAGGAAGAAATGATGTTGAACTGCTTATAAAGGCTAAAGATGGCAGTGTAACCAGGGAAACTTTTAATTATGTATATCTGACAAATTATGATAAAGTGGTAGATTCTGCATATGATGGAACAGATGGAGAGCAAGTTAATGGCATCCCTACATATAAGACAGTTCAGGCAGCTGTAAATTCAGTTGATAAAGCTAATACAAAAAGAGTTGTTATCCTTGTTAAGGAAGGCGATTATAATGAACATCTTGTTGTATCATCACCATATATTTCTCTTATAGGAGAGGATAGTGAAAAGACAAGAATATATTATGATGTTAAAGAACTTGCCGGAGGTGACATGGATAAGCGTTGTGCAGTACGTATTGAAAGCACAGCACACAACTTTACGGCAGAGAATCTTACGTTCGAGAATACATATAACTATCTTGGAGATGGAACTAAGAGCAATGAGTCAGCAGATGCATTAAGCAGTGATGCTGATAATGCTTCTTATATTAATGTAAGAATACTTGGTTATCAGGATACATTATGTGCCAATAAGGGTACACAGTATTACTACAAGTGTTATATAGCAGGTAATGTAGACTTTATATATGGTAATGAGCCTAGAGCGTTATTTAACGATTGTAAGCTTGTATTCCGTTATAATGCCAATAAGAATTCGGGTTATGTATGTGCTCCTAAGACTTCTGCAGATGCAGCTTATGGACTTACATTCTATAAGTGTCAGGTTCTTTCAGAGGATGGATGCTCAGGCAATAAGTATTATCTTGCACGACCTTGGGGTGCAGATGCGTATATAACATGGATAGACTGTTATATGGGAAAAATTCTACGTGCAAATGCAGCTAATCCATATGCAGATATGAGTGGTAATTCAGCCAAGGCTGCAAGATTTTATGAATATGGAAGCTATGGACCAGGATATGCTATTAATGCTAACAGATCACAGATATCTAAGAAAAAGGCAGATGAGATGATTAAGATTAATTATCTTGGATGGGATCCTTATTCAGTATTTAGTGTAGTTGGTATTAACTATGCAGGAAATGTAACAACTAAAGCAGAACAGAAATATGTTACAACACAGTATGTATCAGACACATACAATGAAAATGATGGTGATGATACTGGTCTTTACAAGTATAATGTTGAAGGTTATGCAGCAAGTGCCGGTGTAACTGGTGGCGGTAATCTTCTTGAAGAGTCAAAGAATTATTATAAGGCAGGAAGTGCCAAAGAATTCTTAGATGCGATAAAGAGTGTCAAAGCAAGCGGACGTGCATCAGTTATAGAGCTTACAGCGGATATAGCACTTGGCGATAAAGAAGTTGAGGGGTATTCAGAATATAAGTCATTTATAACTGCACATAAGAATTATCCTATTACACATCCGGATCTTATCAGCTCAGGAGTATCTATGTTAAAGCTTGCAGGTATGAGCAATCTTACAATCTATTCTAAGAATGGTGCTAAGATTACACATACATGTATAGATATAACAGGTTCTGACAACATAATTATAAGAAACATTAAGTTTGATGAACTCTGGGAATGGGACGATGAAACAAGTGGTGGATATGACCGTAATGACTGGGATTATATGACTATAGAAAAGGGTAGTTCTAATATATGGATTGACCATTGTACTTTTTATAAGGCATATGATGGTGTTATAGATATCAAGACTCCATCAGCTTATAGTAATATAACAATATCATGGTGTGAATTCCTTCCAGCAAGTGATGGTGGAACATTCTTTGATAATATGATGAATGCTATGAAAGCTAATCCGGATGGATATGCATATTACAAGCATTTGCTTGAATCTGGAATGACACATGAACAGATATGTAATTATGCATATGGACAGAAGAAAACACATCTTCTTGGACAGAGCGATGAGGATACATCATCTAAGAATATAACAGTAACATTTGCTAATAACTACTATAAGGATTCTATGGACAGAATGCCTAGATTAAGATTCGGTACAGCACATGTATATAATTGTATTATGGATGCACAGAATCTTAGGAATTATCGTCAGGATATAGAAAAAACAGCAGGTTCAGAGTATGCACAGAAAATAGTAAGTAATGGTGCTTCATCTAACTGTGGAGCACATATGCTGCTTGAGAACTGCTATATGTCAGGTATGACTAATGCACTTATAAGTGGTAATGGAAGCAGTGCAGCCGGATATATCAATGCATTTAATTCTATATATATGCTTGATGGCAAGCAGGCAGAGTTAAAGGTAGCACTTAACACAGATAAGGCAGGTGAGGTAGCACTTGTTCAGGATAGAGAAGAATTCAAGAATGCACTGCCATATAGTGATTATGTATTATATGCAGCAGACAGACTGAGTACAGAGGTTCAGCCATATACAGGTGCTGGAAAGTTAAAAGACCTTACAACATTACAGTGGGAAAGAACATCTTATAATGATTCGCCACTTGTGCATAAAGAACATGTATGGAATGATGGAGAAATATCAAAAGATTCTACATGCACCGAAGCAGGTGAAAAGGTATATACATGTAAGGTGTGTGGAGAAACAAAGACAGAAGAGATAGCAGCACTTGGTCATAGTTATAGTGAAGAATGGACAGTAGATAAAGAAGCAACCTGTGAAGAAGCAGGAAGTAAGTCACATCACTGTACAAGACCAGGCTGTGATAGCAAGACAGATGTAACAGAAATAGCAGCATTAGGTCATGAGTGGGGCGAAGGAAAAGAAACAAAAGCACCAACATGTACTGAAGCCGGAGAAAAGACATACACATGTACAAGATGTAGTGCAACAAAGACAGAAGAGGTAGCAGCACTTGGTCATGCTTATAGTGAAGAATGGACAGTAGATAGAGAAGCAACCTGTGAAGAAGCAGGAAGCAAGTCACATCACTGTACAAGACCAGACTGTGACAGTAAGTCAGAAGTAACTGTTATCGAAGCATTAGGACATGAGTGGAGCGAAGGAAAAGAAACAAAAGCACCAACATGTACCGAAGCCGGAGAAAAGACATACACATGTACAAGATGCGATAAAACAAAGACAGAAGCAATAGAAGCGCTTGGACATGCCTATAGTGAAGAATGGACAGTGGATAAAGAAGCAACTTGCGAGGAAGCAGGAAGCAAATCACATCACTGTACAAGATTAGGCTGTGATAGCAAGACAGATGTAACTGTTATCGAAGCTTTAGGACATGAGTGGGGCGAAGGAAAAGAAACCAAAGCACCAACATGTACTGAGGCAGGAGAGAAGACATACACATGTACAAGATGTAATGCAACAAAGACAGAAGCAATCGAAGCATTAGGTCATGCTTATAGTGAAGAATGGACAGTAGATAAAGAAGCAACCTGTGAGGAAGCAGGAAGTAAATCACATCACTGTACAAGACCAGGCTGTGATAGCAAGTCAGATGTAACTGTTATCGAAGCATTAGGCCATGAGTGGGGCGAAGGAAAAGAAACAAAAGCACCAACATGTACTGAAGCTGGCGAGAAGACATACACATGTACAAGATGTAGTGCAACAAAGACAGAAGAGGTAGCAGCATTAGGTCACGATTACAGTGACGAATGGACAGTTGATAAGGAAGCTACAACTACAGAAACTGGAAGCAAGTCGCATCATTGCAAAGTATGTGGAGATAAGACAGATGTTACAATAATTCCTATGATTAAGGCAGATGTCAGCATTAATGTTGAAGTTGTAAAGAAAGAAGATACACCAGATACGACCATTGAGGGTTCAAATAATGAAATAATTAACAGTGTTTTTACAGAAGAAGAAATTAAGGCATTCAAGAATGGTGTTAAAGTAGAAGTTACAATAGATATAAACAATATCGAAAATAAAGTGACTGACAGTGATAAGAAATTAATTGATAATAAGCTTAAAGCTGATGAAAAGATAGGTACCATACTTGATATCGTGCTTAATAAGAATGTAGATGGTAATAAAAATAGTGTTCATGAATTGAATTCAGCTATAAAACTTAAAGTTGCAATTCCAGATAATATTATCAATAAGGATGCATCAATAAAAAGAGAGTATAGTGTAATAAGAATTCATAATGGAGAAGCAGAAAATATATCTGTTGATTATAATGAAAATGATAATACTATCATATTTGAAACGGACAGATTTTCAACATATGCGATTGTCTACAAGGATATAATAAAGAATACTGAAGATAATAACCAGTCAGTAATCCCTGATAATAACACATCTGTAGATTCGAAAGATAACAGCGTTGCTACATCAGATACAATGCATGCAGCAGGCACAGTGTGGTTATTGTTTGCTATAAGCTCAGGAATGATATGTGTTTTATCACGAAGAAGAAAAAAGAATATATAATGATACCAGGGTCAAAAGGTCTAAACCCACATGAGCTTGCTCATAGGTGGGTGA
>OGMH01000820.1_pt1 | contig 13263 bp, 12 predicted proteins | sample 1573191 | NCBI WGS metagenome assembly OGMH01 (sample SAMEA2581978, study PRJEB24529) | metagenome | biome: Human gut stool | place: China | collected 2011 | reverse complement strand
TATATTTCTGAGTTACGAAATATAACTGATTTTGCGTTTAAAATTCAAGTCAGACTTCCATTTCATATCACTGAATTAATCCAGTAAATCAAGAGTCGTTAAAAACCAAGCCCGTCCATAAAGTTATCCCAATCTCCGCCATGTTCCATAAATGACTCATAGTCTTCTCCACCAAGGGCATAATAGGTGTCTCTTTCCAGATCTTGGAAAGAGACTTCTTCATCATAGAAGTCGGATTCGGCGCTTGCAAGTTTTTCCTGTTCCCATAGGCTTAAATAGCGACTCAGCAGTTTGGTTTCTTTACGCCTTTGTGGATATAGACGTTCCATTTCCTTAACGCATGTTTCGCTTAGGATTAATTTCCCCTTTCGCACTAATAACCAGAAGAGAGTCTTTTTTTGCTCAAACAAGGTTTTGCATGTCTCACAGAAATCTCCGAAGGACAGAATTTGGCGCAGATTCTCCACTTCCATTATAGGTGCTTTTGACAAGGTCTTTTTGGTTTGTACTCCCTTCACAGCACTTGTAACATGATTGTATATCTCACCTGTACATACCGGAGAGTAATCCTCTTCTATATAATCTGCAAAGTGATTCCATCTGTCAGATTTTTTATACTTTTCTAAGGTATTCTTGGGAACATGAAGCTTTGTACCCTTCATGAAGTAAAATGTTCCTATTGCTATGGGACAAGGGGCTGCTGTATAGACATACAAGTCTTTTAAAGCAGAAGGTATGCAGAGTTTTCCGATATGCGTAACTGTTGCAGGTAAATGTAAAATCTCAATGCCTGTATGGGCAAAGGCTTCGTCTCCAATCTTTTTCAATCCGTCATTTAGGTGAATAACCTTTAGATTTGACTTCCCATAAAAAGCTGAAGGGGCAATCTCAACGGTTCCATTAGATATGGTATATTCATTGTTACTGACGTTTGTATATAGCAATAGCTTGTTGGAGGTATAAAGACTGTCGCCAACAAAGAACAACTGTCGCTGTGGACGGTCAATGATTACTGATGAAAGATTCGGACATTGATAGAAAGCGCCACTACTCACCCTTTTCAGGACATTTCGCAAGACGATGTTTTTGATTAATAGACAATTATAAATGCATTCTCTTTCTAGTATCGATGCATGAGAAATGATTGTTTCCAAGGTTCTCAGCTCAAAGAAAGCATACTTTTCCATTGTCAAGGCTTGTTTTGGCAAAACAATTTCCCTGATGAAAAAGTCGGTGAAAATAAACTTAGTGAGGACATCTTGTTTGGTATAGCAATCACAAACAGCCCATTTGGTGGTAGAGGAATAATAGGATTCTCCTCCATCAACAAGAAAGGAATTACTTAAATCCAGTCTTGTCAGGAAGGACTGTTTGTCAATTAGATTTTTACTGTATTCACGTAAAGAAAGAATGTCTGTTCCGTTGATACTTCCTTGGATACGGATAGTGTATGAGACATTTGAAAGTGTATATTTGCTCAATTCATTTCCTATTTTGCCAGGTGCAAAATCTGTGATTTCAATCTCTTTTTTATCCATGCTCTCATAGATAGCAGAATTATAAAAGTGTTCCATATCATAGAAACATTCGATTTTTACACCCATTGGAGTCGTATACAGATAGCTTTGCTCAGGAGAGTGATTCATGACAAAGACTTGGGCATTCCAACCGACATTTTCATAGCTTATAGCATAAATGCATGGATACTTATGTCGTTTGCAGAATGCAACTACATCAACTGTCGCCTTCTCTTTCGGTAATTTATGTGATTGCCGAAACGAAATTTCTGTCAATAATAATGGCATTGGTTTTCCTTTACATCCTTCCTTGATTTTGTCTGTTATGTCAGAAATGTTTTTTTCTATATTGTTAATGGCATTATCTCTTTTAGAGAGTTGGAGTGCGGCCTTTAGCATCAATGCTTTTACGTCACTCGCTTCTCCACAAATAAGGCAGTCATCGTGTATATCTACATCCGCTTGTCTGCAAACATAGACCAATGGGATTCCATGTACACCAGTCTGCTGTTCCATGTTGTACTCAGCCTCTGCCTTGAAAATATGAAGGTCATTGATGACTTGTTCTTGATAATATGACGGATTGCTGAGAATTGCTTCTGAGAAAAAGACTTTTTTGACTCCAAATACTAAACGGTTGAGATACTTTCCTCGAAGAATATACGCATTTCCTTTTCTAATTTTATTACAGATAATTATGATATAATCAGCATCTGCTAGTTTTCCTGTATTTGCTTCTCCGATAAAAACATGTGCGTCCTTTTCTGCAAATACATCACGAAAGGAATGCGCCCAAGTTTGCAGTTCATCTGAACAGCAAGATTTACTATAGATATCTAATGTGAATGCCATTTGAGTTTAATATTTTAAAACACATATGCTAAAGAGTTTGTCCCTAATTAGCATCTGTATTTTGCAAAATTAGTTAATTATCAGTGATTTGGGAAAATATGTATCGAAAATATTTCAAAATATCTCATCACTAGTTATTTCACCGCCAATAATTTCAGCAAGGAGAAAGAAACATTCATAATAATGTGGGTTTGTTAGATTGCGGAAGGACAAACTATATGTTTATCCTCCGACCAATATACGACTGGTTTATTTCAGCAAAGGAAAAAAGAATTTACCTTCCTGCTTCAGGGATGAAGTTTACAAATAAGTTTATCAATTCATATATACATATATGAGTTTCATTAAACTTGTAAACTCAAAGGCTTAACCTGCTATATGGTTGAATCAGTCAAGTAAGTTGAGTTTAAGAGACATGTATATATATACATGGGTAAGTCTAAACTTTAAACTTGTAGAAAGCCCTCCATCAGTCAGAATGCTGCTCTGGTTGATGGAGGGCTATATTGGTCTTTTTCTCCTTGCTGAAATTGTATTTCTGTTTATAGTTACAACTGTTGTAATAGATGGCTGGTCTTTGCCCAATAGTAATAGGCTTCAGGAGAAGTCCTTTTCAGCTTATTCAGTCGCGAAGGAAGTGTGGGTGCTATATCCAGGGAGCCTATGGTGGCAGGATTACCGTCGTATTTTTCTATTATTGTGTTGCCCGTCTCTATCATTGTGGCGATATAGGCTGCGCGTGCTGCGTCTCTAATCGCATCGTCAATGAAATAACCGCCATTGAACATGAAGGATTTGATCCTTTGTATACCACGTTGTAGTGCATCAAATTGTCCGTTTCCTTCACTTCCCCTTGTTGCCAGACACAGCGAAGTCTGTCTGATATCATCGAAAATGAGTTTTGGATTGTTTGGCAAATGCCTGTATGAGAGTTCAACTTCTGCAATTTGTACAAACGATTTTGTCGTTGTTTCAAGGACCTCTGTCTTCTCGAACAGTCTGGCTATATCATATAGCTGTTTGATGATCTCCATGCTGGCATCCTTACCATTTTTGATATATGGAATACCTGTTGTATTGGGTGCATACGCCGTAAGCTTGTCTCCGAGAATATCTCCAATGGATGGTACTTTTACATAATTCAGTTCACCTTCTGTCTTTATAAAACGGCTTTCTACAGGTAAAGTCACGACTTCGTTGTAGTGACAGTCTTCATTTAGAACGTCCAGCAGGATGGTTTCTTTTCGGTCTATGCCATCAAGGAAAGCCACTTGATAAAAGAATTTGGAATGCGATTTTGGTATGTCTGTTCCACGCTGAATTCTTTCTATCGGCTTATAGTCAATAAAGCCATAGTCTTTGTATGATTGCAGATACTCTTCTATTTCAGTACCTGGAGGACATATTATATCAATATCGATAGACAGCCTGTGTCTTTGTTCTTTTAAAAGAAGCATCAGACTGCTTCCACCTTTGAAATGAAATGGGCAACCTGAAGCCGCCAACATGTCCAGATAGTTTAGCTCCTTGGATTTTTCTTCAATCCATCTTGCTGTAAAGCATTCTTTATTTATCATATTTTTGTGATTGTTCTATTAATGAATAAGTACTGTCGTATGCTCCTCTACGTTTTGCATATCGGAGCATTTTGGGAGTATTGACTGTGTACAAATCAAAGGCGGTCTGATACATATAAGTGATTTCCGTGCCCTGCATATAATCAAAGTCTTCGTCTTTCTGTATATCTACGAGTAGCTTTTCGATGGTAGGAGTAACCATCCCATCAACCTTGTTTACTGGAGATTCAGTGACAAATGTCTTTACTATTATGCATGGTTCATGCATATTTACGTAGTCGTACATGAACTTTGCTGTCGGTTGCTTATAAACGGGCATGTCTGAATCCTTCAACAGAGAAAAAACAGAATCTACAGCATCCCGGTTGGTCTCGACATAAATAGCATGGTTCACAGAGACGTGATGTTGTAGTGTGGTGAAGATGCTGCCATCGTAGATGCAGAAATCGGTGAATGGCAATTTCTCTTTCAATCCGACATATAGTTTTCTCAGTGTTTCTGTTGGAGCAAATGAGAACACCTGTTTATCTGTAAGCATGTATTCACCGTTTCCTGTACGGGCTATCTTGTTCTCTTTGGTTAAGGTACAGAGATACTGGCGGGCGGTATTGGTCTTTATCCCCAATACTGATACTAATTGAGGCACTTCAATCCGTCCGTAAGTACGAGCATAATTCAATATGCTCTGTTTAATACTATATTTTTCGTCAATACTCATTGCAGTGCAAATATAATATAAAGTCGGCAACAAACCAACTTTATTGCCGACTCTATATAAGTTTTAAGTGATTAATCCTTCTCTGCTTAATGTTATTCTATAAGAGGTAGTTCATTCACATCCTTAATATTTAATTCATCTAGAAGAATTTGATTACTAAATTGATATTTTATATGTGTCTTACTATTTTTTTCAGTATACTTCTCTATACGAATCAAACTCTTATCTTTATTTTTATATAGTGTTTGCCCTAGTGTACGTATAAAACGTAACTTTGAGTTAACAGCATTTGGAGATAATGCTATATTTAATCCTCCTTGACCACCCAACTGGACTGAGGGGAAAATTATTCCATCTGTTTTTGTTTTATTAATGATATCAGATGAGATAGTTGCAGTAATAAGATATTCTCGATTATCGGTTACAATCTTTGAAAATTCATCACTTATGAAACGTATTAGATTTTTTTCTTGGCTAGTAAGAGACATATTATTAAAAGTATTCCGCAAATCACTAAGTAATTTATTGTTTTGTACTTTGGGGAAAGTCGAATCTGTTATAAACGAAACTACACTTATTGGCTTAACCACTTCCCAATATGACAGGGTAAATTTTTCCCGACCAATAGATTCCAGACCTGCTCTAGTAAGTTTAGAGCACTCAGCACAAGATATTGCACGTGCATTTTCAAGATGGGATTGATCATCTGAAATCACACCATAGAACATTGTCTGACCATTTAAAGTAGCTCTTTGTAAAGATTTACAGAATTCTACAGGACAATAAGTCATTTGGCTACGTTTAGTGTATCCATCTCCTTTACGTGCCCTTATAATATATGTTCCTTTGGTAATTACAGACTTAATTGCAGGTAGAGGGCTTTCGTATAATATTTTACGAACATCGTCAGGTGTTGAATTTTCAAGTTCTATTTTCTTTAACTGTTCTATAGTTTCCATTACTATCATACGTTTATGATTTTATAGTTCTGCTAAGATAATATAAAGTCGGCAATAAACCAACTTTATTGCCGACTTTATATATAATAACGACTGCTTTTCTAGAATTTAGCCATTGAACTAGCTTTTGTATAACTTCATCCTAACATATCCTAATCTCTTCCTAACGTTATCCTAATACGACTAATATCCTTTTTAGCTACTTTGTGAGAAATATTTACCGGTTGTACATTGTTTGTCGGTACTTCAGTAAAGATAGATTAAGTATCTTTTTTCTTCTCTTATGAGATTTCTATTTGTTAGAAATGTTCGTCAGTTTTTTTAACCTGTTCAGCTCTGTAACCAAAGTTTAAAATACATGTATATATACATGGGTAAATCTAAACTTTAAACTTGCAATAAGCCAGAGTAGGATAGAAGTCCGCTCTTTGACTGATAGGCATTGCCTTTCTTTTTCTCCTTGCTGATTTTGTACCTTTTCATCACTCACATGAGTGGCATCAGCCTTGTTGTGCTTCACCTCTGGCTTCCATCCTCTTGAATAGCTTCCGTGTTAAGACCTTTTTATGCAGAATGCGGAGTTCCGTATTTCTCTTGCTATACCATGCCAAGTTTATGGTGAAGTACTGGAACTATCGCCCTTATCATGTCAGTATTTCTTACCATGGAACTGTGAAACCTGTCGAGTCTGAATATGGGGCAGTATCCTTTACCATGACCAGCACACAAGAATATCAGGCCATTCCCTGCATTTCTCATTTTGGACGAAGCCGTGACACTTACTTTTTCCTGTTGCGAAGTTAGTGCAAGGCGCATACTGCAAGTACCAAAGCCTTATTCCCTGATTTTTTTCAAAAACTTTTCCAGCTGCAGCTTTTCGGAAAACTTTTCCCGCCTGACGGTGAAATAATTCGGTAATTACTTGCCTGATTGCTATCCTTGCCAACTTTGATGGCAACGTAAAAAATAAATGTTTCACTTCTAAAATTCAATGTCATGAAGAAAATGGAAAATTCTTTCGTAGTTACTGGTTTTGTTGGTAAGGATGCAAGCATCCATCAGTTCTCAACCGCAAGCGTTGCACGTTTCCCTTTGGCAATCAGCCGCACTGAGAAATCAGGTGAGGAAACAACCCGCACTTCCGCTTTCATAAACGTCGAGGCATGGCGCACGAATGACAATACAACATCCTTTGACCGCCTTGTCAAAGGAGCACTCCTCACGGTTGAAGGCTATTTCAAGCCGGAGGAGTGGCAGGATGCCGACGGTGTCAAGCGCAACAGAGTGGCATTTGTAGCCACCAGGTTCTATGAAGCTGGTGAAAAGGAGGAAACTCCTGCAGCTCAGGAGAAGAACTCCAAGAAGGGCAAGTAAAGCCTTTCCTCTCTCCAAAAGAGCGGCCTTCGGGTCGCTTTTTTTATGCTTATACTTCTCTTTGCCGAGATTCGTTCCTCATACACCGACTTCGGGGAACTGGCATAAATTCCGTTGCGAAGGTAATTGTCTGGTCTTGCCATCTGCAAGGTCAGGGCTTCGCTTTGCCGCAAAATCTCCACACCTGCGGGTAGTATTTGGGTGCAAAACCTTGCAGAGACAGTCCCGCCACCTTCTTGGTGCAACAAAATTTATATGTGTTCCCGAAGTAGTTGATCTACGAGAGGGAAGAAAAAACAGATGATATTATGACGACAATCCAATCAATCCTGAGCCGACTGACCAAGGCTGTTGGCGGTACTGAGAAGATGCTCTATACAGAGCCGGAGTTGAACAGTTTTGCAGAGTTCAACCTTGACAAGTGGGACGAGAACACCAGTGAGGATGTTATAGCCGAATCTTTCACTGACTTTTGGTGGAATACCGACAAGGCTTGCAGAAGATGCTCAGAGTGTGGCAGACTGATGCGTGCCGGGTATTGCGCAGACATGGGGGTAGCCTACTACTGCAGTGATGAGTGTCTGCACAGCGACTTTACCGATGAAGAATGGGCAGAGGAATGCGAGAACAACGACCAGAGTTATTATACGGAGTGGTAATCTTTAAAAATTCAACGATATGGCAAATTTAGCGACAACGACCTACAAGGTCACGGGAACACGTGAAGCAGTAAATAACTTGTGGACTACCTTTCAGAACATGGAAGTGAACAGTAAGGACATATGGCTGCTTAGGCTTGCCGAGCATTACGGCATCAACTATAAGAAGAAGCAAATCAGCGTCAGAGGACACATATATTGGGCAGAGTATGAGGAAGATGAGGAGAACGATTATTACCTTCTTTCGTTTGAGACAGAAACCGCATGGGATGCCTGTAACGAACTCTTCCTTGAAATAAACCGGATATTGGGTGATGAACTGAGTATTTCATACAGATGTTGCGAAAGTGGATGCGATTTATTATATACCCATGACGAGGGTGATTTCTTTCCTGAAGAATGTTGTGTGAGTTCAAACGGCGAACCTTTTGAGGATGCGTGTGAGGATGTTTTTGACACCATTGGGGATGCCATCAAGGAATGGACATCAAAGACCGGTATCGGACAGGGAGACCGCAGTGAAAAAGAAATGGTGGATTTTATCAATGGCTATGAATACGAGAGCGAAGAGACCTATTTCTACATCCATCCTTTCACATTCGAGTAAGTATAACCACGGGGGCATGAGAAAGCCTTGTGCCCCGCTTAAAATGGTACGTTCCCTTTTATAACGTAACACTTTCCCTGACACCTTTCAACTGTCAGGAGACGTTGAAAGGTTCTTAAATATCATGCACTTACCTTTGTGTACATTGATACATGTAGACAAGTACACGTGTAAACTGGAATACAAGAATACATTGAAACATATAAACATAAAAACAAATAGTATGGCACAGAAAATCATTACTTTCGCCAACCACAAGGGTGGTGTATCAAAGACAACTTCTACAGCTTCTATCGGGGCTTGTATGGCAATGAAGGGCAAGAAAGTCCTGCTTATAGACCTTGACGGACAGGCAAACCTTACACTGTATTTCATTCCGAATGAGAATGAGATTGAAACTAGTATTTTTGACTCACTGGTAAACGGTGTCCCTTTGCCAGTGAAGCATATCAGGGAGAATCTTGACCTTGTCCCTTCTTCCCTTGAAATGGCAAGTGCGGAAATAGCCTTGACCAACCTGTTGGCAAGAGAGCGGTTGCTTAGCAATCTTCTTGAGCCGTTCAGGAAAGACTATGACTATATCCTGATTGACTGTCCGCCTTCTCTTGGTATTATCACTACCAATGCTTTTATTGCCGCTGATGAGATCATCGTACCGATGACACCGGAGCTTCTTCCGTTGAAAGGCATGAGGATGCTGGACGCATTTGTCACCACCTTACAACGGGTCAAGCCGTCACTTCGCCTGGGCGGTGTGTTCATCGCAAGATTTAATCACCGTAAACTGAATAAGGTAGTGGAACAGGCTGTAAAGGAGCGTTATGAAAGTATCACCATGAATACCCGCATCCGTGAGAATATCGCCTTGGCGGAATCAGCCGGTAGTGGCAAAAGTATATTCGAGTATGATTCAAATTCCAACGGTGCAAAGGATTATCTTGCACTTACGGAGGAAATTCTTTCACGTAACCAGTAACAACTATGGCAAAAAACAATATGGACATTCTGCTTGGCAATATTCTGGGCACTGCCTCTATCAGCCCTGACAATAAAACAGTAGAACAGACACCCGAGACCAAGCCAATTCCGAAACAGGAAAAACGGTCAGTAAAGGCAGAACGTAAAGAGCAACCCGACAATTCCTGGCGACATTTCTCTTTTATCTGCTCCAGGGAACTTGTAGATAAGGTACAGGCAATAGCTTACAAGGAGGGTTTCACTATACGTGCCTTTATGGAGTATGTGATGAAACAGGGCATCGAGGCATACGAGGCGAAGCATGGCAAGGCTCGGAAAGTCAAGTCCAAAAGCATCAATGATGTAATGTAAACGTGTATACATGTATCCATGTGTACGTGTGGATATGTGTACATGTAGCAATATATACATGTTTACACGTACACGTGAATACACAAATATAGTTAAGTCAATAACAATCAAAATATTATGAATGTGAATAAATACTTCTCATTTGCCATTGTAGTATTTCTGATGGCAGTACCATTGGTATTAACTTCTTGTGGTAAAGACAACATTTTGGATGACGTTGAAGAGCTTCAGCCGGAGCTGAAAGTATGGACGGAGCCTTATCATGTTGAAGGTTCAACCATAGACGAGGTCAAGAACTATATGGAGTTTTCGATGAAGCGATATGGTCTTGTATCGGAGACAACAATATCCGGTTCAATTCAACTCACTTACAAAACCGGCAACGGTAATAAGGGCATTCTCTATAGTTTTTCTGCTTCAGATGGAGCACTGTATTCGGTGATAGACACGGAGCTGGTCTTCAACAGCCGTCTGGTCATAGAATACCTGGAGGAGCATTATTTTCTGATTGCCCCGGCAAACGAGGCAATACTTGAATACTGTTTCACGAACTCTGACAGGTCAATGGTAATTACGACTGCAAAGGTTTCCGACACTTGCTTCAACGTAAGCTACGCCTACGTCAATTGATATTGTCTTGTAGTTTTGAGCCATCATCAGGTCTTAGGATTTGTTGGTGGCTTTTTGTATACATGTATTCATATAGACGTGAATACATGGCTATATGTAAACATGTATATAAGTCCACTTGTATAGGTGTATACATGTACACATGTGGATATGAATACATGTGGACATTGGATGATTGAAAGATCATTCCCTAAATAATTGATATACAAGTGGAATAATCCCTTTGTAGTTGGATTAAAATTAGCCTTTTTGTAATTGCTAAAAGCATATTATATAAGCTTTTTGTATGCTGACAATTCACGGCTTGTCAGATTTTCATCGCAAAATTACTGTGAATGTCCGAACACCAAGTACCGTTTCTCTAATGTTCCTCAGATTGGTATGGCAACCTTCCGCAAATCAGAGATTTGGGTATTCCATACAAATCTGCAGCCATTTACTTGTCTTATCTTCCATGTCTCACAGTATCGGGAGCGTGAAAATTTGAAGCCCTTTGAAATTGTCACGATTTCACAAAAGGGAAATGATTAATTTTAATACTTAAGATATGGAAGTACAAAAGATTCATCCGGCAGAAGAGTATCTTCGCAACGAAAAGAACCCCACATCATTGTATGTCAGAATTAGTGGAGAACGTAGAAAGTTGTTCATTAACCGCAGTGACGGAGAGGGAGTGATTGGCATTATTGCAAAAGGTAAACGCAAACGAGGTTATGTTTTCAATGCCTGGTCAAGCATTGAGAAAGTCTATTATCCGACCACTGAAAATGAAGAAGAGGCAGAAAAGAAGATGATTCTCAAATACCAGAAACTTGCCAGACTTGCCACACATACAAATGATTGGTTGCGCAGGATTGCAGGTGCGGATTTGACAAAATCCCTTTACGAGAACCATATAACCACAGGAACAGGTATTGACGGGAAATGTATCAGATTGAGCACCATCGAGAAGTATTGCGGCTACATGGTGATGGCATGCTTCAGGGAAGCCTTCAAAAAGAAAGAGAAGTATTCAAGCTATAGGTTCGACTTTTGCGGTTATGACGGGACACTTTGGTGCGAGCCGCGAGAGAATGGTGATATGATAGCCGGTTTCAGCAAAGAATACCGAAATTGTGGCAACGGTTATTATTATCTGCTTATCAATGATGATTGCGTGATAGGCTATGACATAGACTGATATAGTCATAATTTAAATAGTCCATATCGGGAAGCCCCGATGTGGACTGTTTGAAGATCGAGTATGCTGACGCTTGATTACCTCTTATATCTTGACAATTTTTATAACAAGTATAAAAAATGCAGATATTTTCGTTTTTTCTAAAATAAAATCACAAAATTGAAAATATTTCACTATATTCATAACCTAAAATCACTCTTATGGAAGATTTGAATCGTATAAAATTAGTATTGGTCGAAAAGAAACGTACCAATAAGTGGTTGTCGGAGCAGATGGGGGTTACTCCATCGACAGTATCAAAGTGGTGTACAAACTCATCACAACCTGATTTGAACAGTCTGCTAAAAATTGCAGACTTGCTGGAGGTTGATATAAAAGAACTGATAGTTCGTGAATATAATTCTTATATCTATTCACAAGAATATCAAGCTCGTACCTTAAAGTAAGGTTATATGATAATCATAAAGATCAATAACGAAAATGGCAAATAAACTTAATATATCTCAGCTTGCATCAATCAAAGGCTGTACAATACAGGAAGTATATGACCTCGCCACAAGTAAAGGAGTTGCACTACCCAGTAACTCGGAATATATTCTTACGGCATCTCAACTTAGTGCAATCGATCCTAAACTTGCGTGGGATATAAAATATGGGAGGATTGTATCTGCTCCAGTTGAAGATTCAGATGGAAAGTCAGAGAAAAAGGATGAAGTCGTTTTGCCTGAAGTTTGTCATCCAAAGAGTGATAAAGTCAAATTGCCTCCATTAAAAGTTGTAGGTAAGATAGATTTATCTCAAATTGAATTATCTAACCAACTAGAATTATCAACAGCCACTCCCAATCCTGTGAAAAACATTAACGATAACAATATTAAGAAAGAGAAAAAGCTGAAGTCCCCCAAGCGTATAATAGGTATTGTCAAGTTCTTTGATTCATTTAAGGGTTGGGGATTTGTAGTGTCTGGAAGTAAAGGTATAAGCGGTAAATTAGAGGATGAAGGGCGATTGTTCAGTTTACATTTAACAAGTTCTCAATGGAGTTCATCCTCTTCGCCAAGAGATGGCGAGTGGATTATTTTTACACCTCTCAAAACTCAAAGAGGTTGGAGTGCCCTTAATGCTGAGCGCATGGAATTTAACCGGGAGACATTGCTTTTTGCAATGAAATACCGAGGAAAGTATGCAAAGATAGAGGGTATAGATACCAAAGGCGACAGATACGACGAGGATATTTTATGTCAAATCATACAAAAGCTAGTAGGAATAAGAACTGGTTATGGCAGCATTTCATATGACAAATCTAAATTTCCTGAGGTTATTGACGCTTTCTGTGAGTTTATCGCTAATATGCCAACTGAGAGGCATGAGTCAACTATAAAGCAGTTTATAGATGACCCTCTTCTTGAACATCTTCTATTCCAAATTTTTACGGAAGGTGATTATTCTTCTGAAGACGACTCACATATGGTGGTCTATACGCTATACAACAAAATATTATTAAATCGAGTTTTTGAAACAGGTACTATAAGTGACCTTTCCAAAATATCTGATACATTTGACTTTAGCTCATACATAGATGGTCTGACGAAGCTATTGGTCACGAATGCAGAAACAGAGCCTTCATCTGTCGAATCATGGCTTGGCATACATAATATTCTGAATATGCTATATCTGGATGGAACAGATCCCCAAACTATACCATTGCGTATGATTTTGGTTAAAATGACGTCTGATGAAAGCTGGATAAACACCCTTAATGTAAAATGGGAGGTGATAAGAGAATACATTAAGGAAAAGCCTTCAAATGAACTATAATAAAAACTTGAATATATTTAACAATTATAAGTATGTTTATGCT
>OGMH01000813.1_pt1 | contig 13427 bp, 9 predicted proteins | sample 1573191 | NCBI WGS metagenome assembly OGMH01 (sample SAMEA2581978, study PRJEB24529) | metagenome | biome: Human gut stool | place: China | collected 2011 | reverse complement strand
TTCTTCCAGCACAGCTTTCTCATAGCTGCTCATACTGGAAACTGACTCACCGGAAACCTGCCAGATAATATCCCCGCTCTGGATTCCTGCTGCCATTGCCGGAGAATCAGGATCTACTTCAATGACATACAATCCTGACGGCATGCCTTCATTCTGCTGAAGTTCTCCCGTCACAGTCGTTCCGTAAATTCCGATATAAGGCACACTTCCCCCATTCGCCATCAACTGGATCCTGGATTTCAGATCAGAGATTGCATATGCATTCACCGTATGGTCTCCCTTATCTTCCCAGATATCATCCGAAATCATTCCGATTACTTCTCCGTCCATATTGAAAAGGATTCCTGTCGCACCATCTGAACCGGAAATATCTGTTCCGATCACTCCGCATTCGCCATCCCGGAATTTTTGCTGATATTCGGTGGAACTGATAATCCCATAACTGACTCCGTCCTCATATCCTAAGGTATTTCCAAGTGCAATCACTCCGTCCCCCTGAGCTGCAAGATTGGAATTGCCAAGTTCTGCGACATGGATCGCATTCCAGGTTGCATCTGACAGCTCGTTCTTTGCCACACTGAATACTGCAAATCCACTGTTCTTATCTCTGCTTTTGACCGATGCCTTATAACTTGTACCGTCTACAAATTCCACCTGCCATTCTTCCGCATCTTTGCAGACTGACTCGCTGGCAAAGATCAGAAGCTCCTGTCCGTTATCCGCAGTGATCACTCCTGATACAGACGAGGTGATCCCCGTTGCCTCCGCATCCCAGTCTTCTTCCTCCGATGCCGCACTGACAGATACAACTCCCTTTTTTGCTTCCTTTACAGCCTGATACATACTCTTAAGGATCTCTTCATAATTTTCTTTGCTCAATGTCTGATCCACCGGATCATTCTGATTTCCTGCTGCCGCATCTTCCTGCCCTGAAGGAGTATCATCTTCCGGGATCGTCACTGTCTCCGGTTTGCCTTTCAGCCACCTCTGTGCCGCCGGCTTCACCGCAAAAAATCCCAGGCTCGCAACTCCTCCGAAAATCAGCCCGTACAGAGCGATCCTGACAAACTGCTGGATCAGCATCTTCCGGCTGATCTTTTTGGGCTTTATCGTCTCCTGCAGGAATGAATAAGATTCCTCTTCTTCCTGAGGCTTCTCCTGCTCTTTTTCATCTAACATAGGCACTGTCTCCCATACGAAAAAAGTCTTTCGTTTTCTAGTATAACTGATTTATTCTCATTGTTCAATATCGGATAAAAGCCTTTTCTTTACGCAAAGAATGGGGTACAATAGGACAGAGTTAATCCTAAAAAATATCAAGGTGGAATTATGAACCAGAAGACTTTATTTAAATTAGAATATGATAAGATCATTGCCCTGTTGGAGAAGGAGGCAACTTCTTTCCGCGGAGGGCAGCTCTGCCGCCGGTTAAAGCCGATGACAGATATCAATAAAATTAATACATTTCAGGAACAGACTGCGGCAGCGTTCACCAGGATTGTACAAAAGGGACGCATTTCTTTCGGTGATGCTGCTCCGGTCGAAGAGTCCATGAAACGGCTGGAAGTCGGTGGTGCTTTAAGTATTTCCGAGCTGCTCCGCATCAGCCGTCTTCTCGGAAATGCTGCCCGGGTAAAGGCTTATGGCAGACATGATACACAGGAAGAATCCTGTGACTGTCTGGATGCTTTTTTTGAACAGCTTGAACCGCTTACCCCTCTGGCAAATGAGATTGAGCGGTGTATCCCCGGGGAAGATGAAGTCAGTGATGATGCAAGCTCCACATTAAAGCATATCCGACGCAGTATTAATGGGATCAATGAGCGGGTACATGCAACTCTGACCAGTCTTGTAAATGGTTCTCTGCGGACTTATTTACAGGATCCGATCATCACCATGCGGGGTGACCGCTACTGCATCCCGGTCAAGGCTGAATACCGTGGACAGGTTCAGGGACTGATCCATGACCAGTCTTCTACCGGTTCTACGCTTTTTATTGAACCTATGGCTGTCGTGAAACTGAATAATGACCTGAAGGAACTTTATGCCAGAGAACAGGAAGAAATCCAGATCATTCTTGCCGGTCTGAGTGAAGAAGCCGCCCAGTATATTGAAGAAATCCGGGCGGATTACCGTGCTTTGACCGATCTCGACTTTATTTTTGCAAGAGGTGCATTGGCTCTGTCCATGAAAGCCAGCCGTCCGGTTTTTAACGAAGAAAATAAAATCCATATCCGTGAGGGACGTCACCCGCTGCTGGATCCTAAGACGGTCGTTCCGATTACGGTCACTCTCGGAGAAGAGTTTGATCTGCTGATCGTGACCGGTCCAAATACCGGTGGTAAGACCGTTTCCCTGAAGACAGTCGGACTTTTCTGTCTCATGGGGCAGGCAGGGCTGCATATCCCTGCCGGTGACCGCTCGCAGCTTGCAGTTTTTCATCAGATCTATGCGGATATCGGAGACGAACAGAGTATTGAGCAGAGTCTGAGTACTTTTTCTTCCCATATGACGAACATTGTATCGTTTCTTAAGAAAGTAGATTCACACTCTCTGGTCTTATTTGATGAGTTATGTGCAGGAACAGACCCGACAGAGGGAGCGGCACTGGCGATCGCCATTCTTTCCCATCTCCATTCACAGGGGATCTGCACCATGGCGACGACTCATTACAGTGAGCTGAAAGTCTATGCACTTTCCACTCCGGGAGTAGAGAATGCATGCTGTGAATTTGATGTCCAGAGTTTACGCCCGACTTACCGGCTTCTGATCGGTATCCCCGGCAAAAGTAATGCCTTTGCTATTTCCGGGAAACTCGGACTCCCCGATTATATTATTGATGACGCAAGAGAGCGTCTGACGGAACAGGATATTTCTTTTGAGGATCTTCTCACCGATCTGGAGACAAGTAAACGTACGATTGAAAAGGAGCGGGAAGAGATTTCTGCTCTCCGCAAAGAGGCTGAAGAATTAAAATCGCAGGCAAAAGAGCGGCAGGAAAAGCTGGACGAACAGCGTGACCGGATCCTGCGTGAGGCAAATGAAAAGGCAAATGCCATCCTCCGGGATGCAAAGGAAGTCGCAGATGAGACGATCCGCAAATTCCATAAATTCGGCAAGGAAAATATTTCTGCGGCAGAGATGGAAAAAGAACGGGAACGGATCCGTAAGAAAGTCAATGATACTGCCGCTGCTTCTTCACTGAAGTCAAAAAAACCGAAAAAAGAACATAAGCCTTCCGACTTTAAACTGGGAGAATCTGTCAAGGTTCTGAGCATGAACCTGACCGGAACTGTCAGCTCTCTGCCGGATGCTCGTGGAAATCTGACAGTTCAGATGGGAATCCTTCGTTCCCAGGTCAATATTTCAGACCTTGAGATCATTGAAGAACCATCTTCATATGGTGCAAAGAAAATGAACCGCACTTCCAAAGGGAAGATCAAAATGGGAAAATCTCTCTCTGTCCGCCCGGAGATCAATCTGCTTGGACGAACTGTAGATGAAGCGGTTGCAGAACTGGACAAATACCTCGATGATGCACTGCTCGCCCATTTATACACGGTCCGTGTTGTCCACGGAAAAGGAACCGGGGCATTGCGTAAAGGAATCCATGAATATCTGCGTCGGCAGAAGCACGTAAAATCTTATCACCTCGCTGAATTTGGAGAGGGCGATGCAGGTGTTACGATCGTAGAACTCGGATAATAAGCCTGATAAATAAAAAGGAGGATCTTTCATGATAGGGAAACAAAAAATTCTCATCGTTGATGATGATGAAAATATTGCAGAGCTGATCTCGCTCTATCTGACAAAAGAATGCTTTGATACAAAAATGGTTTACAACGGCGAAGATGCACTGGCTGCTTTTGATACTTATCAGCCGAATCTTATTTTGCTTGACCTGATGCTTCCCGGCATCGACGGATATCAGGTCTGTCGTGAGATCCGTGCTAAATCCGTAACCCCGATCATTATGCTCTCTGCCAAAAGTGAGGTATTTGACAAGGTACTTGGCCTGGAGCTTGGTGCGGATGATTATATTATGAAGCCTTTTGACGCAAAAGAAATGGTTGCCCGTGTGCGTGCCGTACTCCGCCGCTATCAGGTCGGCAGACAGTTCTTTTGGAGGCATTTCTACATTTTTCCCGCCCGGGAAAAGACCAAATGCGTTGAATATGAAGGACTGACGATCAATCTGACCAATTATTCTGTTCTCTGTGACGGGAAAAATGTAGAAATGCCTCCAAAAGAACTGGAGCTTTTATACTGCCTTGCCGCTTCACCGAATCAGGTCTTCACCCGTGAGCAGCTTCTTGACCGCATCTGGGGATATGAGTACATCGGTGATACAAGAACCGTTGACGTTCATATCAAGAGACTTCGTGAAAAGATCAAGGATCATCCTCACTGGAGTCTGAGTACCGTGTGGGGAATCGGCTACAAATTTGAAACGAAATAATTTTTACAACAGATGATATCCGGGGGAACATCATGAAAAGTATTTTGCACTTAAAATTTATCGTCCTATATATTATTTTTGGTTTTTTGTGCGTTTTTACAACCGCCACACTGACAAATGAGCTGATCATGGACAGACTGGAAGAAGATATTTCCCAGTCTCTTTACAGGGAGGCAACTCTGATCTCCAATAATTATCTGCCTTCTTATTTTTCAGAAGACTCTTCTATCTGGGCAGTCCAGTCCCAGCTCATTGCCATGCGGCTGTACTTAAATTCTTCTCTTTGGTTCGTCGCACCGGATGGAAGTCTCATTACCTCTTCCAATATCAGAGGTACGACTGCCCCCCGTACGATTGAAAATTTTGATCCGGCCGAAATCGGGAACAGCCAGTACATTACCGGAACTTACCACGATTACTTTGACGAGGATTTTATTACTGTCATGGCACCGGTCACTCAAGGATTCTCAACAAAGGGATATCTGCTGATCCATCATCCGGTTTCTGACATCCAAAAGCAGTGTTCGCTTCTGATGCGTCCGGTTTACATTACTCTGGCAGTGATCTTCGGACTGTCTTTCATTTTCCTGCTGGGATTCCACTTCTTTGTCTACCGCCCGCTGCGGCAGATCACAGAGGCCGCCAAGCAGTACGCCATGGGGAACCTGGATTATGCGATCCCGGTTCATTCTCATGATGAAATGGGATATCTTTCTGCCTCCCTGAACTTCATGTCTGTGCAGTTAAAAGACATGGATGATTATCAGAAAAAGATCGTAGCAAATGTTTCCCATGATTTCCGCTCACCGCTGACCTCCATCAAAGGTTATGTGCAGGCAATGACCGACGGAACAATCCCACCGGAATTACATGAAAAGTACCTGAATATCATCCTGTTCGAGGTGGAACGACTGACCGACCTTACTACCGACCTGCTCACTCTCAACGAATTTGATACCAAAGAGCTGCTTTTAGACAAAACCACCTTTGATATTCAGGAAGTGATCAAGAATACAGCCCTCTCTTTCGAGGGAGTCTGCACACCGAAGCACATTTCCATTCAGTTGCTGCTGCTTCCTGATGCGGTTTTTGTCTGTGCAGATAAGCGGAAAATCCAGCAGGTTCTTTACAACTTGATTGATAACGCAATCAAATTCAGCGAAAATGAATCTTCTGTTTTTGTGGAAGTATCAGGAAAAAATGATAAGATCTTTGTCTCTGTAAAAGATCAGGGAATCGGTATTCCGAAAAAAGAACTGAATAAAATCTGGGAACGTTTCTATAAATCTGATCTGTCCCGTGGAAAGGATAAGAAGGGAACCGGACTGGGGCTTGCTATTGTCAAGGAAGTGATCCAGGCTCACGATGAGCATATCAATGTCATCAGCACCGAAGGAGTCGGTACGGAATTTATCTTTTCTCTGAGCAAAGCCAGTCAGGATTAGGAGGAAAACTGATAAGAAAACCGGGATGACGATCTTTCAAGATTCTCTCATCCCGGGTATTTTTTTCTGTTGCTTTTTGCTGTAATACTTTTCCTGTCTGTAAACTGCTCTCTGGATTTTATTTGTAAACCAGCGGTTTAATATCGGCATCATCCATATTCTCTGCCGTCACCCATACATACCCGGTATTCACTTCCGCTTCATTTCCAATCTCAAGAACTGTACGGGCAGATGCGATCACTGCCGCATATCCCATTCCAAATGGATTCTGTACAACCAGTCCATCCAGTTTTCCGTCCTCCAGTGCTTTCACCTGTTCTTTTCCTGCATCAAATCCTACAATCTGAATTTCATCGGAATTGTCCAGTTCATCCAGCACCTGAATCCCCAACTGGGTAGAAGTTTCATTCAATGCAAAGATCCCTTTCAGTTCAGGATGCTTTTTCAGGTAATACGCAGCCGCCTCTTCGTTACTCATTTTGTCGGCCGCCGACTTTACTTCCTCAAACTTTTCCGCTACAGTCGGTGCGGTTGCTCCGTCCTTCGTTGCTGTATCTGTTCCTCCGGCTGCCGGTCCGTCATCGCCATTTGCAGAAGTTTCTGCTGTATCTGTACCACTTCCATTTGCAGTGCCTGTCGTCTGAGCTGCATCATCCATCTTTTCTCCTGCTTCTGCTGCAGCCAGATCTTCTGCAGACATCCCAAGCTGCTCTGCCGCTGCTTTCCGCTTTAACTGATCCAGTTCATCTACATAGATCGTCTCTACTACGGATACATCAGGATGATTTGCCTTAATCTCCTCTGTTACACCGGCTTCTCTTTCTTTTCCATTCTCCGATACAGAATCATTAAGCAGAAGGGCAATTTCCCCACTGTCACCGATAGCCTCACATAATTTCTTCACACCCGTCTTTGCGGCTTCTTTATTATCTGTCCGGCAGATACACTGGATTCCCTGATAACTGTTTCCTGAATCAAACGCTACGATCGGAATCCCGTTCGCAGTCGCAAGATCAAACTGAACCTCCGAAGCACTCTCATCAATACTGGACACCGCAATCACATCGGGATATCTTGCAAGCTCTTCATCTAAGATGTTGACCATCTCATCAATATTATCATTCTCATCCGGGGCATTGTATACCACCTTGATCTTATCGTCTCCGCTGTATCCAAGACTCTCATTAAGATCTTCGGCTGCCTGCTCCACACCTTTCTTTACTTCATCCCAGTAAGGTGTCCCTCCGGCTCTTCCGATCACGGAAATATAAGTTCCCGGCTCTAAATCCAATCCCTCTACATCTGCATATGCCGAAGGTGAAATGGCATCCAGATTCGCCTGCCATGCCGGAACTTCTGTCTTATCCCCGGTATAAATACTCTCTGTTTTTTTTGAATTGCCACAGGCACTCAATATCATTGCGGAACAAAGAACCGCACTGATCATAGCCACATAACGTCTTTTCATCATATTCCTCCGCTTTACATACTTTCCTTACCCTGTTCAGGCTCTCAATCCACTATGATACACGAAACCCCGCAAAAAGGAAGTAGTTTTTTCTTAAAAAATGATGAAATCTTCTTTTAACCTGCATTTTTCATCCTCTGACCACTCGTTTTGCATTAAATTCCCGCCATTTTCTTCTCCTTTTCTGTCGCTTTCTTGTATAAAAGCCTGATTTATGTTAAAATGTTGATGTTTATTGTATAATCTGTAACCGCTGAGTTACCAGTCCTTATATACTGCATTCAGACTGTTACATATAAAAAGAAAGGAATGAATCAAATGACAACAGCACATCTCTGCATCACGCTCGCGATCATCGTCTATTTAGGATGTATGCTTTATGTGGGCTATCGTTGCTCCAAGAACAACAACGACTCCGCAGATTTCTATCTGGGAGGCAGAAAATTAGGTCCTCTTGTTACCGCCATGAGTGCCGAAGCTTCTGACATGAGCAGTTGGCTTCTGATGGGACTTCCGGGACTTGCTTATCTGACCGGAGTTGCCGATGCCGGCTGGACAGCCATCGGACTTGCCATCGGTACTTATCTGAACTGGAGGATCGTAGCAAAAAGAATCCGCCGCTATACTCATGTAGCAGGAAATTCTATTACCCTTCCATCCTTTTTCAGCAACCGCTACCGTGATGAGAAAAAAATTCTCCAGTCGATCGGTGCTATTTTCATCGTAATCTTTTTTATCCCGTATACCGCTTCCGGTTTTGCCGCCTGCGGAAAGCTTTTTTCCAGCCTGTTCGGGATCAATTATCAGGTTGCCATGGTCATCAGTGCATTGATCATCGTCGGCTATACAACACTGGGCGGATTCCTTGCCGCATCCACCACAGATTTTATCCAGAGCATCATTATGTCGATCGCACTGGTTATTGTATTTATCTTTGGTATTCATGTAGCCGGAGGTGTGTCTGCTGTTGTTGAGAACGCCCAGTCTCTCCCGGGATATCTTACAATGCACACGACTTACGATCCGGTTTCAGGAACAGAACAGCCTTATCCGATTATCAGTATCGTATCCATGATTGCATGGGGACTTGGATATTTCGGCATGCCACATATCCTGCTCCGCTTTATGGCCATTGAAGATGAAGAGAAATTAAAGCTGTCCAGAAGAGTTGCAACCGGATGGGTTGTCATTTCTCTTGCAGTTGCAGTGCTGATCGGTATCATCGGACTTGCCATGACAGCAGCCGGTGAACTGATTCCACTGGAGGGTTCTGCTTCAGAGACGATCATTGTTAAGATTGCTGACCTGATGAGCCAGCATGGTGTACTTCCGGCACTTCTTGCGGGAACGATCCTCGCAGGTATCCTTGCCTCCACCATGTCAACGGCCGATTCACAGTTACTTGCTGCTTCTTCCTCCGTTTCTTCAGACCTTTTGGGAGATTTTCTGAAGAAAAAGACAGGAAAGAAAGGTTCGATGTTTGCGGATCGTATTACCCTGCTTATCATTGCACTGGTTGCAGTCTTCCTTGCAAGAGATCCGAACAGTTCTGTTTTCAATATCGTATCTTTTGCATGGGCCGGCTTCGGTGCTGTATTCGGACCGGTTGTCCTTTCTGCATTGTTCTGGAAACGTTCTAACTGGCAGGGAGCTTTAGCCGGAATGATTTCCGGCGGAGCAATGGTCTTCATTTGGAAATACCTGGTACGCCCGCTCGGTGGTGCGTGGGATATCTACGAACTGCTTCCGGCATTCCTTGTATCCTGTGCAGCGATCGTCCTTGTAAGCCTGCTTACAAAGGCCCCGTCCAAAGAGATCGTGGAGGAATTTGAAAGCGTATAATCCCTTTAAAATACGTGGAAAAGGCAGTTATGACTAACTCGTATCTGCCCGGAAGGTATTCGATTAAATACAGTTTCAACCCTTGTATATTTTAGATTCTTGTATTAGAATGTAGATAACGAAACGGAAGTTGTCCGTTTTGAAATTAAAAAAGGAGGATACATACCCATGGCACGTGTAATTAGTGATGAATGTGTAAAGTGTGGTACTTGCGAAGCTGAATGTCCGGTAAGTGCAATTTCTGAAGGCGAAGATACATATGTTGTTGATGCTGATTCCTGCATCGATTGTGGAGCATGTGAGGCTGCCTGTCCAGTAGGTGCTATCTCCGAGGCTTAAGATTACAGACGCAACGTGATCACAGAGCAGAAAAAGTCCTGCCCGGCTGATGAAGTTCAGCCGCTGCAGGACTTTTTTTTCTGAAACAAACGGACATCCACTGCATAAAATATAGAAACAATGAAGTATCTGCAATTCCGGAGGCTGCAACTCTGGAAACTGCGAATCCGCTTGTAATTCCCGTGATATATGCCACAATTTGACGAACGATTAGCCGGCATTCCCGGAACAGCTTATGCTATAATAAAGCAAGAATTACAGTTCACCCCTTAAAGGTGAACTGTAATATGCCATGTCAGATAGGAGGTATAGATATCCATGGGGGAAGTCAGATTTATGATTTCCGAAGCCGCAAAAAAAGTGCATGTCGAATCTCATGTTCTACGCTACTGGGAAGAAGAGCTTGGACTTTCGATCGGCAGAACGGAAATGGGACATCGATATTATACCGAAGATGACATACAGCTTTTCTGCTGTATCAAAAGACTAAAAGATGAAGGAATGCTTCTGAGAGACCTGAAGCTGCTTATTCCTCAATTAAATGAGACCCGGAACCGGCTGCGTCAGGCGGACAAGGTCTCTGAAAAAACAACCGCAAAGTCCGCTGTAAAAGCACTTGCAGGTGCAGCCACAAAAACAGACATAAAGACTGCCGCAGATGCAGTTTCAAAGCCAGTCACAAATGCAGCCGCTCCTGCCGGAACGAATCCTGTTTCCACACCGGACTCTGTTGAAAAATCTTCAGCCGCCCTGCCATCGGCTGCCGTTACCCCTGATGAAATCATAACCCGGACGCAACTGGAACAGGTAAGATCTCTTCTCGGCGACGTGCTTTCCGAGGTAGTCACAGACAATAATTCCACGCTCACCGATCAAATCAGTAAGACAGTAACTTCTGATATACTCCGGGAAATGGACGACCTCTTTCAGGCAAAAGAGCGACGGGAAGAAGAACATTTCCGTAAGCTGGATTCTCTCATCCGTCAACAACAGGCAAATCGACGGGAATCTGCAAAAGGGAACGCAGTTATCAGGCTTAAGAAAATTTTTACCTGACCGGCAGATGCAAAGGGACTGCCGTATCTGAACTTTCACTTCATACGGCAGTCCCTTCTTTGTCTGATCTTCTGATGATCTTCTGATTTACAGGCAGATCCTGAACTTCTGGTCTGAATTTTCATCTTAATTCTGATCTCAAGATTTTAAATTTCTCAGGAGTCTCTCTCCTGTCTTCTTTCTTCATTTCCAAATCTCGTATACTGCGGCATCCATGCAAGACGCACTGTTCCGATCGGACCGTTTCTCTGCTTCGCAATAATGATCTCCGCAATATTTTTATCTTCTGTATCCGGATTGTAGTAATCATCACGGTAAATGAACATACATACATCGGCATCCTGCTCGATCGCTCCTGACTCTCGCAGGTCAGAAAGCATCGGACGCTTATCCGTTCTCTGCTCTACCGCACGGCTCAACTGGGACAGTGCAATGACCGGCACGTTCAACTCCCTTGCCAGCCCTTTCAAAGAACGCGAAATCTCCGAAATCTCCTGCTGACGGCTTTCATTTCTGCGGCTGTTACTTCCGCTCATCAACTGTAAGTAGTCGATGATAACCAGATCAAGTCCCATTTCCAGCTTATATTTTCTGCATTTGGATCGCATCTCAGAAATAGTGATACCTGACGTATCATCAATGATCATCCGGGAAGATCCAATCGTTCCTGCTCCTTCGATCAGCTTCTCCCAGTCCGTATCTGACAGATTACCGGTTCTTAAAATCTGTGCATCCACATGAGATTCCAGTGAAAACAGACGGTTTACCAACTGCTCCTTTGACATCTCAAGACTGAAGATCGCCACTGCGAGATTCTGACGGAATGCCACATGCTGTGCGATATTCAAAACAAAGGCAGTCTTCCCCATAGAAGGACGGGCTGCGATCAGGACAAGGTCTGATCTCTGTAAACCGGAAAGCTTATAATCAAGGTCAATGAATCCTGTCGGGATTCCCGTAACCGTTCCCTTTGTCTTTGATGCCCGCTCAATGACATCCAAGGCATTCAGAACAACCTGCCGGATTGGAACATACTCTTCTGAATTTCCTGTCTCCGCAAGCTCAAAAACCTTCTTCTGTGCATCTTCCAGAATCTCATCCAATGGTTTATTCTGCTGATAACACGTATTTGCGGTCTCCTCATTCACTTTAATGAGCCTCCGCATCACGGATTTTTCCCGGACGATCTTTGCATAGGTATCTGCATTGGCGGATGTCTGTGCCTGCATGAGAAGATCTCTCGCAAATTCCATATTGCTGATCTCCGGCGGAACATCTTTTTCCTTCAGATAATCCTGAAGCGTGATCAGATCTACCGGCTTTCCCTGCTGAAACATTTCCACAATACAGTCAAATAAAATCCCATATGCAGTCTGATAAAAATCCTCTCCGGTTATAATTTCGGAGGCCATCGAAATAGCCTCCTTATTCATCAGCATCGCTCCCAGCACTGCCTGCTCCGCCTCCGCACTGTGCGGAGGAATCCGTTTCATTGCTGCTTCCATATCCATAAAGAATACCCTCTTATGCTTCTTCCTTTACAACGACTTTCAGTTCTGCTGTCACTTCCGGGTGCAGTTTCACTGATACCATATGCGTTCCCAGTGTCTTGATTCCCTCTTTGATCTGGATCTTTTTCTTATCTACAGAAAGATTCATCTGCGTCTTCACAGCTTCTGCAATTTCCTTGCTGGATACTGAACCGAACGTTCTTCCGCCTTCTCCGACTTTAATCGACAGCTCAACCTTTCCTGCTCCAAGTTCTGCTGCCAGTTCTTTTGCAGCCTCCAGGTTCTCCTCGGCAACTTTCTTTTCATTATTCTTCTGCAGCTTCAGGTCATTTAAATTCTTTCCCGTCGCCTCCAGACCGACTTTCTTCGGAAGAATGAAATTTCTTGCATATCCATCATTTACGTTTACGATCTCACCCTTTTTTCCAAGGGATTTTACATCTTTCAACAAAATTACTTTCATCTTATATATCTCCTTCTTCTATCATTTTATCAATCGTTTCTTTGAGTGCATTAACCGCCTCTTCAATATTTGTATGGTCAAACTGTGCTCCTGCGGAATTGATATGACCACCGCCACCCAGCTTCTCTGCAATGATCTGCACATTCACCTCGTCAATCGATCTGGCACTCATATAGATTTTGCCCTCATACACCGTCAGCACAAAAGAGGCTTTGATCCCGCTGATATCCAGCAACTCATTGGCTGTCTGTGCCGCAAGTACCGTCGGACTGTCAATGTCACCCGGACACTGGGCAATGGCATACTCTTCCCGGTAGACCTCTGCCCGACGCATCGCCTCTGCTTTCGCCCTGTAAGACTCCATATCATCTCGGAACATCTTACGAACACGGGTAATATCTGCTCCGCATCTCCTTAAGAATGCAGCCGCTTCAAAGGTACGCACACCGGTACGGTTCATAAAGTTTCTCGTATCGATCATAATTCCCGCATACAGACAATCCGCCTCAACCGACGGGATTTTGATATCGTCTACAATATACTGCAATACCTCTGCAACCATCTCACAGGCAGAAGAGGAATACGGCTCGATATAAGACAGTACCGCATTGTCAATGATCATGCTGCCCTGACGGTGATGATCGCAGTACTGGATCATACGGGATCGACGCAAAAGTTCAGGACACTCTGTCATCTGCGGCTTGTTCGTATCCACAACAATGATCATTGTATTGTCATTTACATAATCCAGAGCCTGGTCTGATGTCAGGAAAATATCATCTTCATATGCCGGACTCTCTGCAATCTCATCATAGAGCGGTCTTACCGATCCTGTCACTTCATT
>OGMH01000807.1_pt1 | contig 13549 bp, 10 predicted proteins | sample 1573191 | NCBI WGS metagenome assembly OGMH01 (sample SAMEA2581978, study PRJEB24529) | metagenome | biome: Human gut stool | place: China | collected 2011 | reverse complement strand
GGGGTACAGAAATATTGCAGCGAGGCTTGTCAGGCGGAAGCCAAACGAGCTAGAACGGAACAGAAGAACAACCTCTTCAAAGTCGCCCGACCACTCATGGAGATACAGCATCAGGAGTATCTCACCTTTTCCAAAGCAGCAGTACTCATGGGCTGTTCCCGACAGTACATCTATAAACTCGTAGCCCTCGGCAAACTGAAAGCCTCACGTATCAGCAACCGCATGGCGTTTATCCGCAAGACAGACATCGAGCGGATGCTGGAGGGCAATCCCTACCACCGTGTCCTGCCCGGCAGTACTTCCACTCCGAGAAAGTCCGCTTCATCTTCCCCGCTTGCCAAAAAAGAAAAAAGGGAAAAGGAAACCTATGAAGTGCTGGACTTCTATTCTGGCGAGGAGGTGATGTCGCTCTTCAAGGTCAGGCAGTCGTGGCTCTATACCACAGCCAAGCGCAACCGCATTCCCATCTGCCGCATCGCAGGGAAAAACTATTACAGCAAGAAACACGTTGACGAGTTCTTCGGTATGGCTATAGATACAAGCAATATCACCGATTGGCTCCTGATTGAAGAAGCGGAAGAACTGTTCGGCATGAAACCCTCCGCACTCCGGGCATACGCCTACCGCCACAAGATACCGACCAAAAGAGAATACGGTCGCACCTATTACTCCAAGTCCCATCTGGACGAACTCCGCAGGACAGACCTCGTGAACTATGAACTAATTTAAAACTCTTACTATTGTTAAGTTTTTCGCTATTAATTAAATACTCTCCTATATCTTTGTATATACTTTGAACATCTGTAACTTCTTCATCCTCATACAATTCACGTACTATATCATATAAATGATAATTTGACATTGCTCTTATAAGTGAATAAACAGGATTTTTTCTCACATCCTTAATATCATTTTTTTTGATGAGATTATGTGTTGTCTTCAACACGCTATTTAGTCTCTCTTTTTTCTTTTTATCCTCATTACAAAATAAGAACATCATTTTCCTCCTAAAGTTTCTTCTCCACCTTCTCCAATTCATCCGACAATGCTGGTTTTCTTGGATATCTCTGCATCAATTCCTCAATTAGAGATTTAGCAGTATCATTCCCCTTCCATTTTATAAGCTGTGCAATATTCTTCGTTATCTTTTTATATTCTCGTCTATCCTTTGCCTGAGCACAACTCTTACTTATTTCCTTATAACATAACTCATATACCTGCTCTGGATATTCCTTCACCAAATATTTTCCATAATAAAACAAATCATACGGATTCTCCATTACATCATCAAGCAATCTCTTCTTTTCATTTTCAGAAATAAGAATACTACGATAGCAAACAGTTCGCTTGCTATCCTTCAATTCATCCAGTAAGCTTCCGTAATTTTCATTCCACACCCCGCACTTATTATAAATCTGTTTCAAAACACCCCAGAACTTCTCATTTCCCATCAATAGCAGCTTTTTTGCCTGTGCGATTTGCTTTTCCGTGTTGTTTGCTGTCTTGTATATGTCATATAGCACGTTATTCCAATCTTCCGGATCGCTACTATGATAATGCCATGTCTCTTCTGCGTTTGCTTTCTCTAAACAAAGTTTCTCTGCTTCATCATAATTCTTATCTTCCATAGCATCCTTGATAGCTATAATACGGAGTTCATTTATTGCAATATTCTGATATAGTTCCTTCTGCGTATTCTTTTTGCCATATAAATGCCTATGTAAAAGGTATCTTACAATCAAATCTTCTTTTTTCGTATATTCCGGGTAATAATCCTCCCGTGAAATTTCCAACAGGGTATCCAAAACCTTTTCAAGTTTCTTTGCACTCTTTTCATCGCATAGGCAAATCCCACATTTCAGCAAGTCATAACGCCAGTCAGTCCAACCATCAAATACACTCTTTCTTGCCTCTTTTATAATCAATGTAAATGCTTGATCCCGCATTTGTTTGTCCTGTTTTTCGATTTCTTTTGCGCATTTTTCTATTAATTCGTATGTACACATGATAACATCTGTAAGCATTCCCGAACTACTATCTGCATGAGATGCTAACTTAACGCCAGATACCAGTATATATGTAGCCGCCTCAAGTGCAACCATATAACCACGCATTTCTAAAGTCTCAGCACACATATCAAGACAGTCATGCATATCCATACAAATATTATCACAGCTGCTCCAACCAATGTATCCGCGATGGGTGTTACATTTAATTGATGCAGCGATTGTATTTTTCACTATTGGCATAATATCTTCTGTGGGTATCATAGCAGCACCTCTTTCTTTCATTCAACAATATCAATCTTATGTCTTTCAGACCATTGCCTTGCTATTTTTTCATAGGCTTCTTCACGATATTGGTACCACTGTTTTTCCAGATTCAAGTCATACAATTTATCCTTAAATCTTCTAAAAGCACCTCTTCCCTGAATTGTCCTTGCCAATACATCCTGATTCTTTCCCGCCGGAAGCTCGTATATAAACTCTTCCATTATTCGATACTCATTGATATCGTATTGTCCCGGTAACGGTATATAATCCTCGACAAATCCCTCTTTAATATCTTCGAAGAGTTCCGGATTGTCTTCACCATCCACCATTCCATCAAACAACATCAGAACTTTTTCATTGTGGGTATCATAATAATATTCTGTTTCCATATTGGCAAATTCCATTGCCTCGATTATGTCTTCTAATTTTACTTTCATCTTTTATCCTTTTCCGACTTCTTTATTTCCACTTTCAATAATTTTGCTGCAATAGAACTATTTATTTCTTTATTTGTATCGAAATAATCTGCATTCTTGTTCTTGCAAATTCGGACCTTATCTCATTTTCTTCAAAATCTTGAGGAATATCATAGTTCAGATTCGGCATTACTATAATAAACTCCCTGAATTCTCTGATGCAGACTTTAATCCTACTTCCAAAATTACACATGCTCTACTGAGACATTCTATATAATTTCCCTGCCAATCTGATAATCTCTCAAAAGGATTTCTAATTCTCATTACTTATTATTTTCTTTGTCTATGATTTTGCGTTCAATTATATATCAATTAAATTAAGCTTATTATTTATAACACTTTCTACATCTTCCTGATTCATCAACCACCTAGAAACATCCTCTATCTTTTTAGTTTCAAACCCCGTAAGATACTTTATCTCACTTAGAGTCAGCCCTTTCTGAATAAGTTTTGAAACGCCCTTTAATGCAAGTGTTGTTGTATTTATGTTATTAACTTCTTCTAATTTTTCTTGTATCGTAGCCAGTGCCGAACTGGAGGTAATCTTCTTTCCCTTTGTATTCAAAAAGAAATATTCTCTATTAGGATATCTATGTACCATATTATATTGTCTAATATCAGATACCATTGACTTATCCACACTTAGATTGATTACACTATCTTTATTTCTAATTGTAATAATTCCATCAATGTCATTTACATCAGCCTTTTTTAAGTTTACTAATAAGTTTAGTTTAAATCCATATTTTAAGAGAAGGTTGCATAATATCTTCTGACCGAATTTATAAAAATCACTCTTTTTTAGATTATTACAAATTTTTATTATCTCAATTTCAATCTTATCATCTATCGGACAATATATTTCTTGCTTTAATTTTGTATTGAGACATTTTTCAATATCTTCAATCATTTCATTGTTCCTACATCCACCTTCAAGTGCACTACATTCTATCCCACCCATCTTTTTTATATAGTTTTTATAGAACAAATCGATTGCAGACAAAAATCTATTAACTGCCTCTTTTCTATGCGCCTTTGCGCTAGAATTATAATATGACGCACATGCGCACACTATATCCTGCCTTAATAATTTGTTATTGAATAAATCCTTAAGATCACAATCTCCATATATATCACAGTACTTTAAAAAAGCTTGATAACATTGCCAATAATTTTCTCCCTTTCCGCCAACCTTCAGACTTTCAAAATGTGTTTTTAATGCTATTGATAGAAATTGATTCATTTTATCTTCTCCAATCGATAAATCATATAAATTCATTAATCATTTTTAGTCTCAACTGAGTCTCATAATCTCATCTTAAAAATGAGACTCAGTTGAGACTGACTTGAGACTAAGTTTTTCCGACACGCTAAAAGTCCCTATTTTATCACGTTTTTAGATTTTTCTTCAGTCTCATAAAGTGTCAAAATTTATGAGACTTTGTTGAGACTAACTTGAGACTGTCTCATTACAATGTCCATGTTGAAGTCTTTTTATCGTAAACGGCACCTGTTACTTTCTTAATTTTCGCATAATCTCTAAACACCGTTGATCTTGATATATCCAATTCTGCCATTACCTGTTCAACTGATAAATGCAGATTCTCGCAAATCATATTATAAATTTTCTGTTCTCTTTCAGATAATGTTTTCTGTTCTGTTGCTTCATCTGCAGCTATTCTGTCTAATGGTATATTAATTCTAAATACATCATCTTCAATTAGCTCTGGCTTACCACCATCTGAATACATTGGTGTATACTTGTAAAGATTTCTTACTCCCGAACCAATAGTATCTGTTCTACCAATATTAGCAAAAAATTGCTGAATTAAAGGATTCTTGGGATAAGGAGTAAACTCATCACTCATAATATTTCCATGGCGTCTAGGAATGCACCAATTTTCTGTTCTCAGCCAATCCTTTTCGATAATCACCTTTGCTGGATATGCACTTGAATAATCCCTATGCACAAGTATATTACCAATAACCTCTCTTGAAATAATACCTCTAATACTCGTGCTAATATTGTTGATTAAGCAAAATTTATCTGATGTATGCTTTGCAACAAATTCCATTAAAAGATCATATGCCTCTATTAAATTAGTTGTTACCTGCAATCTATCATCATATCTATCTAGATTCTCAACCCTATATAATGCATCGGTAATATATCCAGGACAACAAGACCTTATCACATCATCTTTGCCAAACAATAACACACCTGCAAGATTATATCCTTGAATACCTGATGAAAAATCTTTTTCCCATAATCCGGAACTCTTCATAATTTCATCATCTGACATTTTCAACCAAGGATGATCCGGATTTTTGCTCTTTGCAAGATTTCTTACTTTACCCATCAAATCCATGCGTAGATCTTCCGTTGTAACATATGGGAATATCTTGTGCTCCGCATATGTGTTGCTTTTTCTGTTATACATATTCTGTAGCTGAATCGGAGAGTCCGTAATATCCATATCCCCATCTTCATTTCTGTCATAGATCCTGTTTGCACACTTTTCTACAGTAGATGTTGGCGGAACATACACCCATAACAGCGTCATCCCTTCATATACAATATCCTCTATTGAAAGATATAATGTTGGTGACATCTTATCCGGGTTATTTAGCTGATTCACAAAATTCTTTTTCATATCCTTAACCATATTCGGATTAATACCTATTGGGGTACCATCATCCTCTACACCCATGATAATATACCCACCATATCTGTTAGAAAAAGAGCATACTGTTTCATACACATCTTCCTGAATGCCATACTGACAGTTTTTGTACTCTACTGTTATTTTTTCATCTTTTGAAAGCAATTCTTTCATAAAATCACTTGTCATTCTATCGCCTCCAATTTTTGCGTTTTCATTACTAAAAATCATCTATTGATATCTCGTTTGTAAATGCATATGCTTTTTCAAAAACTTTTTCTATTCCATCTTTTATTTCTTCGAAATCATCAATATACAATACTCGCAAATTTTTAATAGCTCTAGTAATCGCTACATATAATATATTTCTGCCTTTTTCATATTTATCAGAATCTTGTTCTTCATTCCCCTCATAATTCATAAAATAATATTTAAACAAATCTTTGTCTTGTCCAAAATCTTTTCCTAAAATAATTGCAACATTTTCATATTCCAATCCCTTAGTGCTATGAAATGTATGATAACAAATTTTCTTTTTTTCATCTCTATGTATATAATGAAACCAATTCAACAGTTCCTCAAGCTTTATATCTAAAAGGTCATGTATAATTTCTTTGCTCTCAAGAGTTTCATCCCACGATTTATACAAAGAAGTTACAAAAATTGCTAGTACTTTGTCATAGGATAAATCTTCATCAACATCAAATATTTTCTCCATAACAAGCTTATACATTTGATGATTTGACATGCTATATTCATTAAATATTTTACCCAATAATTCATCTAATGTATTTCCATCTATTGCCCGCAAACTCGCTATAAGCAACTTCAAATCAAGAAAACTCATATTTCTATATTTATCTGATGGTAAAATATCTCTAAGTGGTTGCTTTTCCTCACGCACTTCTGTATATATTTTTATCAATCTATATAGAATTGCCTGCACCCTTCCTAGGTGAATTATGTCATGACTTAACAATTCCGAGTTAAGTTGCTTATATCCAATCCCTCGATATATTTCCGCTCTTTTGAACGCTTCATATACATTTGGAAAACCACTATATTCAGCCACCATTTGATTTGTCGCAAACATACAATGCAATGGATTTTCAATTTGTACACTCCACTTCTCTGCGCATTTTTCAATAAATTCACTTACATTTTCTCCTGAACCATAATAAAGTTTAACATCCCCTCCACTACAATCAGAATAAATTGATTTTTGTACAACCTCGTCATTTCGAACTCTGTTTGCCACATCAATCACTTCAATATATGACCTACGATTATATTCCTTAAGCACAAAATCTAACTCTGGATGCAGCCGAGTTAAGCGTTCTCCAACCCCAGCATCATATATATTCTGAACCGAGTCCCCAAAATAAGCAATAAACACATCATGCTTTATCTGTTTTGCATATTGTTCAATAAGACTCATTATCTTTACAACAATGTCAGCCGTGTCCTGATACTCATCGATAAGAATATACGGATATTTATCAATGATTAATTGCCTCATCCTTGGATATCTCTCAATTAATTCATATCCATATTCCAAAAGTGTATCATGGCTAATGCGCATTTTATCTAATCGATCTCGATTATACATTGCGTCATAATTTACCACTCTATAATCTTTTTCTCCACTTTCTATTTTGCAAAGACAATCCAAATATCTTTTTCTCTTGAAAAGTTTATCTACCAACCCTTTGAATTTAGAAACATTCGATATAAGCTCCGCATATTGCAATCTAATTTCTTCTGGCATAGCCGCTTTAAATTCTGTAGCCTTTAAATTATATGCCATATTATACTTTTTTTTATTCTCCAGCATTAACTGAAAAAAACGTTCTTGAGCCGATGCGTCCAATGCTCTATATTTTTCATATTCTGAATTACTTAATAATTGACTATTAAGCAATTCTACCTCGCTATTTAGTTTTTCAATATGCAAACCTAACAAAGCCGATTTTTGACTGCAAATAATACTCCAAATTCTTTCATGAATAGTTGATATTTCCACAACATCGGAAACACCTAACTGATGCTTAATATGTTCTGCTGCCACATTAGTATATGTTATACAACCTATCTTTTGATTGTGATTTTTTAAATCATCATGATGAATACTAATAATGTATTTTAAGCATTGAATTAACGCATAAGTTTTTCCTGAGCCTGCTCCAGAATTAAATACAACACTGGTAAACGAATCACTGCATTCAAACAATTTATTCAAAGATTTCTTTTCATTCATTAAATCTATATCATTAATTTGAGATAAACCCATCAGCGTCCTCCTAATTTCTTTTCTATCCAATCAAGCCCATCTGATATATATTTAGGCAATCTAGGAATTCTTTCCTCTAACTCCTCATTGACAACTTTGTAAAGCAATTTACTAGCAAATTCACCTTTACATTTTTCCAACTTCATTTGCCACTTATATGAATTTTCCTTATTCTTTTCATATTCGGATTCTTCTCCGACAATACTCCTATATATATTAGGTTTCAGTTCTTTGAGCAATTCATTAGTAATCGCATTATCATAATTAGTTAAAATAAACGCCTCCTCAAAACTTGTAGCATAATACCCATTTACCTCTCCCTGATATGCCAAATATAAATTTTCCTTTTCTATATGAACTGGAATAGCTGATATCTCAGCCTTCCCATATATATCTATAATAGTTGCATTAGTTGTTTCTTTGTCAGCTAAACAACTAATCTGTTCATATGTTTTTGCTTTTTTACCCTCTTGCTTATCCGCCTCATCACTCTCTTCATTACGTTTAATATCTAAGTCTGTTATTATTAACACTGGTATTCCTAATGCTTCAATAAGCCTTTTGTACAAAAAGCCATGGGCCCCATTTATATTAAAAATCGAAATATAATGTTTTCTTAACCCTTCCATTTTTTCAATATAATACGGAATTATCATATCTTCCGCAAAGCCCTCTACAAATATTGCTGCATCGGAGAAAAACAACTCAGATACTTTGTATTTTATATGTTTCTTCAAAAATTTGAACGCCTCTGATTCTTCATCTTCATGTTCATTTGGCATAACTATTTTATTGTTTAAATTTGCAACAGCAGCATTCCGCTTATCCTCATATAAGTAGCAGATATTATTGAATGTATTATTACTATGAATTTTACTATTCAAAATATGTGACGAATGCGTTGTAATAATTATTTGACTATTCACATCTTTGTTTTTGCTAGAAAGCAATACACGAATTGCCTCATTTATATTCTTTATAAACAACTCCTGCATTTGTGGATGCATAAATGTCTCCGGTTCTTCTATAGATATCAGATTAATTTTGCTATTAAAGGAAGAATCAGGATATCTTTCCATATAATCCATAATAGCTGCTATAATCATAACCAAATTTGTATACCCTAATCCAAATTGATTTTCCGGGATATTGGCATCATCTTCTATATATTCGTATTTTATAAGGTCTCGCATTAACTTATCAAATGTAATATCTGCGCTTAAATCCACCCCCATACGCTCCATAGAAATCAATTCTTTCAAAACATTCCTAATAACGTCTGTATGATTTTTGGTAATATTTTCAGTCAAATCGTGATTGATTTTCTCTAGTTCCTTTGTCACTTCCTTTTTTTCTTTTTGGAAAATATTGTCATACCTGTAGTTGATAATCTTATTAAATGCATCCGTAAGGCAATGATCATTTTTTAGGTGATTAGCTTTGATGCATTGTAACTCCATTAAATTGGACAATTTAAAATCTACATCTATTTTACTCATATTCTTATCATAATACTTCAGTACATAATCTGTATTATGTAATAAATTCAGAAATTTTGAGAATGCGTTTTCATCTTTTCCTTCTGAAAATAATTCTTTCATCTCTAATTGAAAATATACAAAATCCTCAACTTCATACCTTATACATATATCTAATTCAGAATCTTCGATATCTTCAACCAACATAAATGGTATTAAATTAGAAATTCTATCATTACTATCTTCCTCTAAACCAATTGTAAGTACAATTTCTATATATGGTGCCCCCAGTGGAGGATTACAAGCATCGTAACAATCTAAATATTCTTGTAAATATCTATAATTAAAATCATTTGCCCCAAAAGCATTATTATGATTTATCAAATTATCCAGTGCCGTAATTATTGTTGTTTTACCTGCATTATTTTTTCCTATAATCAACGTTGTATCCGAAGCAACATCTATCTCGTCACAATCATTTTGTACACTATTCTCCTCAAAATTATCGTTAATATCATCATTGTCTTGATTTAAAACAATTTTGGAACTAATAAATTCCACAATATTTTTCTCTGAAGAAAATTTTCTATAATTTGTCAATTTTAGTCTTTTTAAAAACATTCTCTATTCTCCTTTGCCCATTCAATAAAGATATAACCTTCTTGTCATCTACATAATCAGTACTACTGTCTATCATCTTCCGTAAAGAAGTATTCCAATGTATCCACAAACATATTTGCATCAAACAATTCTTTTATCTGTTCCCTGTTCATCCAAGCAACCTGTGCCACTTCATCCGTTGTAGCATTTCCCAAATCGACTTCTCCTTCATATTCAAACAGCCAAACATCCATAATATCATTAAAGATTTTTCCCTCAATGATTTTTCGTGTCTTTGTAAAAAGCACTTGTCCATTTTCCGGCATTAAATCAACGCCAACCTCTTCCTTTGCCTCACGAATTGCTCCCTGTAAACTATCTTCTCCCTTTACAACCGAACCACCTACACATTCCCACATCAAAGGATATGTTGGCCTATTTGCAGAACGCTGCGAAATAAGGTACTCTCCCTTTGAATTACGAATCCATACATGCACCACCAAATGATATCCATCTATCGGTAGCTGCTCTCCTCTTACATGGTCTTTTCCCAGAAGCTCTCTGTTCTCATTATACAAATCCCATATTTCTGCATCCGGCACATACTCCACAATATCCCCAAAATCTGCATGTAAAGTTTTGCAGATTTTGCTAAGAATCGTTAGGCTCACCTCTTCATCACGGCGAAGCTTTGTCATTGTATTAGGAGCAATTTCTGCCTTCTTACGCAAATCCGATTTGCTCATTTCTTTATCCACTAATAATTTCCATAATCTTTTATAAGATACAGCCATGGTAATTTCTCCTTTTTCTTTTCACGCTATCAAACAAACTTATCTAGCATCTCTACAATCTTTTCTCTTTCGCCACTACCATTAGTCATAAATCTCAGTAATGGAATTTCATACAACTCCATAATATGATTTTTCAACAAATCTCTTGAAGCCTGAACAGTATCCTCTTTATGGTATTCATATCCGTCAACCTCAATCGCCAACACAGGCTTTTTACCAATTCTGTTATAAATCAGAAAATCTAAATGTGTTGCTGGATTCATTGCATACTGACATTCCTGCTCATTTAATAGTTCTGGATTCTTAATCAACATATTCAACGGAAAATGACAAACAACATCCAAGCTTGAATACTTGTTAGCGGAGATAATGTCCTCTATCAATGAATACATCAGGTTTTCCGAATCATATTCTGATACTTTTTTGTGCTTCTGCAAATATACCCTTCTTTCCTCAGTATACTGCTTGTAAAGGTAATCAAAAATCGAATAAATCTTGCTTTCAGTAACCTCAAAATTATTATACTGAATATAATCAATTAAATCTGTTATATTGCGCTCTTTTGATTGCTCATTTCCAGTTACAACCAGCATCAATTTCTTTTTCGCTCTTGATAGAGCAACATTGATTAAATACGGATCATCTGCAAAATCAGATATCTCATCATCCACAGTAGATATAATAATATTCTCTTTTTCCTTCCCCTGGAACTTATGCACCGTAGCCGCATCAATATCTGTAATCTCCTTGCTTAATGCTTCTACCTGATTTTTGTACGGTGCAATAATTCCGGTTTCTTCCGGATTTGAAACATATTTGGGTATAATCTCATTTTTAATAACATCTATCTGGCGCTGACTATAATGGTTACGTTCATGATTTCCCGCTACCGTTTTTACTACCGATAAAACATCCTCTTCACCCTTATCCGTTGTCATAATAATCAATTCACCACGATAGAATTTCTGGTTACAGAAATTTATTATTTTAGGGTGACACCTATAATGTTCCCGCAGCAATGTTTGTGTTACGTTTGGCATAACATCCAAAATGGATTGCAGAAAACTGTTTGTATACTGATATCCTTCACTCACATTAAAACTGTCAAATATAGCTTTTGCTTTTGCCTTTATATCATCTGTAACAACATTAGGAAGTTGCTTGGTATCACCCACAATAACAACATTCCTTGCACAGGACAATGCCAACGCACCAGTTGCAATATCTACCTGTGATGCCTCATCCATGATAAGGTAATCATACACCACATCTGAATTCAGGCTGTTTCTTGATGAAAATGTTGTACTTAATATAACCGGATACTCAGCCATTACATCGTATGGTTCCTTCCACAAATTATCTTCACTAAAAGTTTTCCTACTACTGTTACCTTCATATTTCCTTGCCAGTTTGTCTTTTAGGACAACCATTGACTGATTGAATAAATCCTCAAGCAAATTCTTATTAACACTATTTAAATACTTTTCAATATCTACAATTTCCGCAGACAACTCCGCCTGCTTCGCACGATAATACATTGCCTGAAAGGTTGTAATTATCTTTGAAATATCCTGCTTATAAATGCCCCAATCGGTTACTCCATATTTAAATAAGGCTTTTATCTTAAACCAAAATCCTATTGCCGTTTTTTCTTCTGAAATCAACTGGCAATCCTGCCACAATACCATCCATTGCTTTGAAGATAGCTTTTTCTTGAACTTAATACTATCTGTATGAACATCTGATTCTTTAACATATTGATTGAAATATTCCTGTTCAGTAACCAACTGTGAAAGTTCCTGCCTTAAACACGCCAGTTTTTCCTGCTTATCAAAAACGCTTTTTAACTGACTGGATTGATCAGCTATTCCCTTTTGCAAAACACTTGGATCTTCTTGCGTTTTCCATGACGAAAAATCTGGATAAGCGGCGTCCTGATGCTCAACAAATAATTTCTTATTTTTAGAACTTCCTAATGTCGCAGCAACAAAACCCAAATTGTACTTGGGTGATGATAATTTTTCATATACATTTTCTGTTGCCGAATTATTATTGGATACTATCTGCACCGTTTTCCCTTGCATTAATATATTGGCAATAATATTCAATATCGTTTGTGTCTTTCCCGTTCCTGGAGGTCCCTGTATAACACTAATCTGATTCTCCATGGCATTTTTTACAGCCTTATACTGACTGTTATTGCATCCAAATGGGAAAATCGGAATATATTCGCGTTCTGTTCTTTTCCCTTGCAATGATGATGGATTCAAATACTTTGCTAAAGCTACATCACTACCCACAAAAGAAATCTTGTCAAACTTCTTAGACAATAATTTTTCACCAGTCTCTTCATTCTTAAGATTACTCAAACCTGCAATTTGCTTTATATATTCAAATACATTTGATGACTGACTCTGGGCAAGACATGACTCTATAATATGCAAGTCGTTCCGACGATAATCTCTTTCACTACCATCGCCAAAACAAATGTGCCAATAAGACTCACTTTCGCTTCTAAATACATATATTGCATTAACATCAAAGAACTCTCGTCCTTCTCTGCTAATCCGATACATGTTAGGATTCAAAACCTCCGGATCAGTCAACTTTTCCACATTCAAATATGCATACGAGTATGTTTTTCCATTATTGAATTTTACATCCCATTTTTGGGTATTTCTATTGTAACCACATGACATTATTTCGGATGTCTTTATTTCACCCTTGATAATGACCATATAATATCGTGTATTCATCTATTCCTCACTACTTCTTATCCGCACGCTGCTTGCCCTTAAATTCCTTCTGCACATGGCAATGTTCCTGTTTGCCAACCAACTTATCGCCTTCAAAATCCAATTCAATAATATATGGCATCCAATCTATAATTCGCAGAAACTCTTCGCACCCGAAACTATTGTCATAAAAATTCAATATCGTACTAAGGGCAGTACCATGGGTTCCTATAACAATAT
>OGMH01000799.1_pt1 | contig 13672 bp, 10 predicted proteins | sample 1573191 | NCBI WGS metagenome assembly OGMH01 (sample SAMEA2581978, study PRJEB24529) | metagenome | biome: Human gut stool | place: China | collected 2011 | reverse complement strand
TAAGAGGTTTGAATTTTTTATGAAACCCTCTCAGGCGCTTCGCGCCAGCTCTCCCGAAGGGCGAGCCGCTGGCGTATCGGCAAAGTTCCTGCTGAACGATTTGAATTTCATTTTCCTATAAAGTGCCGGGCGCTGTTCTCTCACCCAGCAGCATCAAGTCTGCTGTTGTTGATAAGGAGAGCGGAGCCCGGCATTTTGTGATAAACACCCTTGGCTTGCCCGGCGTGCCAATGGCTCCCCCTTCGGGGGAGCTGGCAACGCCGTCAGGCGTTGACTGAGAGGGTTTCAGAAAAGAGAGAGGACAACATGAGAAGTGACAACGTGACCAAAGGCTCGGAGCGCGCCCCGAACCGCAGCCTGTTTTACGCCCTGGGCTACACCCCCGAAGAGCTGGAGCGCCCCCTCATCGGCGTGGTCAGCGCCTACAGCGAGATCGTGCCCGGCCACATGAATCTGGATAAGATCGCCGATGCAGTCAAGGCCGGTGTCGAGATGGCAGGCGGTACGCCCATCCTCATCCCGGCCATTGGTGTCTGCGACGGCATCGCCATGGGCCATGTGGGCATGAAGTATTCCCTGGCTTCCCGTGAGCTGATCTGCGACAGCGTGGAGACCATGCTCATGGCCCATCAGCTGGACGGTCTGGTGCTGGTGCCCAACTGCGACAAGATCGTGCCCGGCATGGTCATGGCCGCCGTCCGTATGGATGTGCCCGCCGTGGTCTGCTCCGGCGGCCCGATGCTGGCCGGCACCTACGGCGGCGAGGAAGTCAGCCTTTCCAAGATGTTCGAGGCCGTGGGCGCTTACAAGGCCGGTATGATCACCGACGAGCAGCTGGAAGACTGCACCTGCAACTGCTGCCCCAGCTGCGGCAGCTGCTCCGGCATGTACACCGCCAACAGCATGAACTGCCTGTGCGAGGCCATCGGCATCGCACTGCCCGGCAACGGCACCATCCCCGCCGTCTACTCCAAGCGGCTGCAGCTGGCAAAACACGCCGGTATGGCCGTCATGGATATGGTGAAGAAGGGTATCACCGCCCGCCAGATCATCAACGAGCGCTCCATCCGCAATGCGCTGACCTGCGATATGGCGCTGGGCTGCTCCACCAATACCGTTCTGCACCTGCTGGCCATCGCCTACGAGGCCGGTGTGCCGATCGATCTGAAGCTTTTCAATGAGATAAGCGCCAAGACCCCGAACCTCTGCCATCTGGCCCCCGCAGGCCCCACCCACATGCCCGACCTCTACGCCGCCGGCGGCATCCCTGCCGTGCAGGCAGAGCTGGCCAAGAAGGGCCTGCTGGATCTGGATGTCCCCACCGTCACCGGCAAAACGCTGGGCGAGAACATCCAGGGTGCCCGCATCCTGAACGATAAGGCCATCCGCCCCATCGAGGACCCCTACTCCCCCACCGGCGGCCTGCAGATCCTGTGGGGCAACATCGCACCGGACGGCTGCGTGGTCAAGCGCAGCGCCGTCGCCCCGGAGATGCAGGAGCACTCCGGCCCGGCCCGCGTCTTCAACAGCGAGGAAACGGCCATCGCCGCCATCTATGCGGGCAAGATCGTCCCGGGCGATGTGGTGGTCATCCGCTACGAAGGCCCCAAGGGCGGCCCCGGCATGCGTGAGATGCTGAACCCGACTTCCGCACTGGCCGGTATGAAGCTGGACAAGACCGTCGCCCTCATCACCGACGGCCGCTTCTCCGGCGCTTCCCGCGGTGCCGCCATCGGCCATGTCAGCCCCGAAGCTGCTTCCGGCGGCCCCATCGGCCTCATCGAGGAGGGCGATATCATCCACATTGATATCCCCAACGCCAGCATCACGCTGGAGGTCTCCGACGACGTGCTGGCCGAGCGCAAAGCCCGGTATGTCGCACCCGAACCCAACATCAAGACCGGCTGGCTCAGCCGCTATGCCCGCATGGTCACGAGTGCAAACCTCGGTGCGGTGCTCAAGTAAACAGCCTTTTTTCAGAGGAACTGCCCCGTGCAGTTCCTCTTTTTTTGCGCCCGGAAAACACGTTGGGGCCGGGAAAAGCTCCCGGCCCCAATGCAGTTTCTATTTGGTTCGTGTGCTCAGCGGGCGATCATTTCGGTGTAGGCCAGCACGAGCGGGCCGACGCCCTTGGCATCGTTGCAGACCACAGGCTCACTGAAATAGTAAGCGAGGGAGCCGTCGCGGTGGTCTTTGCCGCCGAGACCGGCCACCAGGCAGATGCCGTCCAGCTGCAGGCTGCCGTCCGGATTCTTGGACAGGTACTTGTCGCAGGTGCCGTAGAAGGCCTTCTCGGCCCAGGCAGCCATCCGCTTGGGCAGCAGGCCCAGACGGACGCCCTTGAGCACCGCGTAGGCGAACAGGGCCGTGCCGCTGGTCTCCAGATAGTTGCCTTCGACGCCGGGGTGGTCCATGACCTGCCAGAACATGCCGGTCTCTTCATCCTGGAACTTGTGTACGTCCTCGATGGTCTGCTTCAGCATGGCCTGGATGCCGCGGTACTCGTTGTACAGCTGCTCGTCCATCCGTTCCAGCACATCCACCATGGCCACCATGAACCAGCCCATGGCCCGCAGCCAGAAGTTGGGGCTGCAGCCGGTCTCCGGGTCGGCCCAGTACATCGCACGGCTCTCATCGTAGCCGTGGTAGTACAGACCGGTCTTCGGGTCGCGCATGTGCCTGCAGATGTTCATGAACTGCTTGTAGCTGTCGATGCAGCCCTGCATCTTGTTGAAGCGGGTCTCGTACTCCATGTAGAAGGGCTGGGCCATGTAGGTGCCGTCCAGCCAGACCTGCCAGGGGTAGATGTCCTTATGCCAGAAGTTGCCCTCTTTGGTGCGGGGCTGGGTCTCCAGCTGGCTCCGGATGAGGTCGATGGCCTTGCGGTATTTTTCCTCGCCGTAAAGATCGTACAGAACAAACAGGTTTTTGCCCTGGTTCACGTTGTCAAGGTTGTATTCCTTGGGGTCATAGGTCTGGATGGAGCCGTCCGGCTGGACGAAATAGTCGATGAACTGCTTGGAGAAGTCCAGATACTTCTTGTCGCCGGTGGTGTGGTAGAGGCTCAGGCAGGCCGTGATCATGCAGCCGTCGATGTAGTTCCACTTGTTGGGCTTGCCGCTGCGGACTTTCTCGATGTTCCACATCGGGGCTTCGGCGCTGGAATTGGCGATCAGGTAGTCCACGTAGTCGCCCAGCATGGACAGGATCTCTTCATGGGTCATGGTTCAGTCCTCCTCAAAATGACCGACGTTGGCAAAGTGCAGGCGCTCGCCCTCGTAGCCCTCGATCTTGACATTGTGCAGGTCGATCTCCTTGACGTTCTCGGCGTAGATGGCCAGCTTCTTCACCAGAGGGCGGTTATCCGCCATAGCGGCCTGACCGGCCTCGGCATTGGGGTCAAAGGTGATAGTGACGTTCTTCATGGAAACGCGCTCAATGGGCTGCTCCGGCAGGCCGTCGAAGTAGCAGCCGGCAAACTGTGCGTCGGTGGCTGCGATGTCCTCCATGGTCAGGCTGCCCAGCTTCGGGGTGTACTCGTCCACGGGCAGAGCCTCGCGGCACTGGACATAGGGGCCGTGGCCGTCCGGGTCGCAGAAGTAGAACATGTTGATGACGAAGGGTGCCTTGACGCCCCGCATCTCCACGTTGCGGAACACCAGACCGTCGATGACGGCGGTGTTGCCGCGGCCGCGGCGGGTCTTGACGCGGAGGCCGCGGTCGGTGTGGTCCATGAGGCACTGGGTGACCACCATGTCCTTGACGCCGCCGCTCATCTCGCTGCCGATGACGATGCCGCCGTGGCCCTTGTCCAGCAGGCAGTTGCGGATGACGGTGTGCTCGCAGCTCTTCTTGAGCTTCATGCCGAGGAAGACCTTGCTGGCCTTCATGGCGATGCAGTCGTCGCCGACGTGGATGTTCACACCGATGATGCGGGTGTACTCGCAGCTCTCGGGGTCAATGCCGTCGGTGTTGGGGGCGTTGTAGGGGTTGTTGATGTTGAAGTTCAGCAGGTCGAGGTGTTTGACGAAGATGGGGTGGATGGTCCAGGAGTAGCTGTTCTGCACGGTGATGCCGTGGAGGCAGACGTTCTCGCTGTCCACCATCGCCACGGCGCGGGGACGCCATGCGATGCGCTTGACCTTGGGGTCGACCCACCAGTCGCCGTTCTGGGCGTCGCAGTCCAGTGTGCCTTCGCCGGTGACGACGACATCATGCACCTGGGTGATGTTCAGCAGGCCCGCAAAGCTGTTCAGCGGGTTGCCCTCCCAGCCGGTGAGGTAGTATTCGTCCACTTCGTTCTCGCTGGGGATGACGCCGGGCAGGATGGGGTAGTGGGTGCGGTCATTGTCGCCCAGCAGCACAGCGCCCTTCTCGAGGTAGAGGGTGGTGCAGCTCTTCATGAAGAGGCTGGCGGTGCGGTAGCGGCCGGCGGGCACATACACGGTGCCGCCCTTGGGGCAGGTGGAAAGGGCCGCCTGCAGCTTGCCGGTGTTGTCGGTCTCGCCGTCAGCCACCAGACCGTAACGGGACGCATCCACAAAGAAGCTCTCGTCCTGGGTGCGGAAGTTCGCGGTCAGGGTCTCGCCCTCCGACTCAACGGTGACGGTGTAGTCGGTGGCCGGGGTCAGGGAGAAGAGGGAGAACACGTTGGTGTCCTGGGCCTCCCGGACCGGTTCGCCGTTCAGCAGCACCCGGAAGGGGTGGGCCGGACGAAAGCACAGGCCGTTTTCCAGCTCGAAAACGGCGCTGCGGGTCATGGAGCGGATGAGTGACAGTTTCATAAAACAAAACCTCCTTGGGGTTTCGGCTTGCCCGCGCGGGGCGGACGTGATACACTGGAGAAAACGAAAAAAGCGGGGAATCAATGATGCCAATGCGAGCGGAACGCGATAAACTGAATGCAAAGACGCTGGCGCTCCAGCTGCGGATGACCGAGAGCGAGTACCGCCTGCAGGAGGACGAGGAGACCTGCCGCATCCTGGTGGTGACCGGCGGCAGCTGCACGTTCCGGCGGGGAGATGCTTCGCTGCTGGTCAACCCCGGCTGCGTGCTGCTGCTGGGGCCGGGGGGCGGCGTGTTTCAGCAGGCTGGGCATCTGGCCCCGGAGCTGATCGGCTGCCGCTTCCCGGCGGCGGTGCTGACCGAGCTGAAGAGCGTGATGCAGCGGGATTTCAGCCCGCTGTTCGAGCCGGACGACCCGATCCTGCTGTACGGCCCGGTGCAGTGGGCCAGCCGCCTGCGCACCCTGCTGAACCTGATGCGGAGCGCCGCCGGGGAACCGGACTGCCCCGGCATCATCTACCTTTCGCTGCTGCTGCATTATGTGGACCAGGAGTGCAAAGCCGAGCGGCAGACCGCCCGCCCCCGGAACGAGACCGTGGAGCAGATCTGCGCCTACCTCGCCGCGAACTACCAGCAGAAATTCTCCCTCACCGATGTAGCGGCGCGGTTCTATCTGTCACCCTACTACCTCAGCCGTCTGTTCCGGCGGGTGACGGGGCAGTCCATCGTGGACTACATCAACGGCCGCCGCATCGAGGCCGCGCAGCATCTGCTGGAGACCACCGACCTGAACATCAGCGCGGTGGCCGAGCAGACCGGCTTTGCCTCGGCGGCTCACTTCCGCCGGGTCTTCCGGGAGATGATGGGCGTCGGCCCATTGCAATACCGCAAGAGCAGCCGCGGCTGAGCCTGCGCTGAACCTGCAAAGAGAAACGACCCCTATGCCGTGTGCACAGGGGTCGTTTTGATTGTTGCGTCAGGTTCCCGCAGAGCGGAGTGAAGAGCGATCAGCCCTTGACAGCACCGGCGGAGATACCTTCGACGAACTGATCCTGTGCACAGAAGAAGACGATCAGCTGCGGCAGGATGGAGATCAGGGACAGAGCCAGGATGCGGTTCCATGCAAAGCCGGTATCACCGTCCATGGACAGCTTGACGAACAGGGACATGGGGTACTTGCCGGGGGTGCTGACGTAAAGCAGCGGGCCCATGAAGTCGTTGCAACTCCACATGAACTGGAACAGTGCGCAGGACACCAGAGCGGGTCCCAGCATGGGCACGATGACCTTGTACAGGGTCTGGAAGGAGGAGCAGCCGTCGATGGCTGCGGCCTCGTCCAGGTCACGCGGGACATTGCGCATGAACTGCACCAGCTGATAGACGAAGTAGGTCTCGGTCGCAAATGCGCAGTGGACCCAGATGGCCAGATAGAACGGGCTGTTGACCCAGCCGAACTTGGTGTACAGCAGGAACTGCGGAACGTTCAGAACGACCTGGGGCAGGAACAGGGTGGCCAGCATGATGCTGAACAGGATCTTCCGGCCGGGGAAGTCGAAGCGGCCGAAGCCGTAAGCGGCAACGCAGGAGGAGATAACCGTGCAGATGACCTTGGGCAGAACATACGAATAGGTGTTCAGCATGGCCTGCAGGATGTTGATGGAACCGCCGAAGTTGTTCAGCGCGTTCTTATAGCCCTCCAGAGTAGGGTTCTTGACCCACAGGCCGATGCCTGCGAAGATCTCGCTGTTGTCCTTGAAGGTCGCGCTGATCATCCACAGCAGGGGATAGATCATGATGAGGCCGACCAGGATCAGGACGAGGTACTTGAAGAACGTCGCGATGACGTTGGATGCTTTCATTCCCATACTGTCACACCTTACCTTTCATCCGAGTAGTAGACCCACTTCTTCTGGCTGGTGAAGGCGATGATCGTGAGGATGCAGACGATCACGAACATGACCCATGCCAGTGCGGAGGCCATGCCCATCTGGTTGGACTTGAAGGCGTAGTTGTAAACCAGAATGGAGATCAGAGTGGTGGAGTTGCGCGGGCCGCCGTTGGTGATGATGAACGGGCCGTTGAACTCCTGGAATGCCTGGCAGATCTGCGTGACCAGGTTGTAGAAGATGATGGGGGTGATCATCGGGACGGTGATGGAGAAGAACTGACGCCACTTGCCTGCGCCGTCGATGGTGGCGGCCTCGTACAGGTCGGCCGGCACGCCCTTCAGAGCGGCGAGGAACAGCACCATGGCGGAGCCGAACTGCCAGATACGCAGGAAGCAGATGATCCACAGTGCGTAGCTGGGGTCGCTCAGCCAGGAGGGACCCTGGAAGTGGCCGAAGGTCAGCATACGGATGAGGGTGTTGACCAGACCGTCATCGCGGAAGACGGCCTTCCACAGAACGGCGATGGCAACGGAGCCGCCCAGGATGGACGGGATGTAGTAGACGGTACGGAACAGGTTCACGCAGGCGATCTTGAAGTTCAGGATGTAGGCGATGAACAGTGCGAAGACCAGCTTCAGAGGCACAGTGATGAAGCTGTACTTGAAGGTGGTGATGAGCGCCTTGGTGATCTTGGGAGTGGAGAAGGCGTCCACATAGTTCATGATGCCATACTGATGGATGCCGTTGAAGAAGTCCATATCCGTAAAGCTGTAGTACAGAGACTGGCCGAACGGAATGGCCTTGAAGACGACGAAGCCGATGATCCAGGGGATCAGGTAGAACAGGCCCTGCCATTTGTCAAAAAACTTCTGGGCCGGGGTACGCCCGAGAGAGGGCGCTTTGCTTTCTTTCATCCGGGAATCCTCCTTTTATAAGGATATGTCTCGTACGCCGCACAATAGTTTGGACACATTTTTGTCAAAAAAATGTCATCACCGTCTTGCAAAAAAGGGGCATCCGTCCGTAGGTGGAAGGGATGCCCCTTGCAAGACTCCTTTATGCGGGGCGGCCCGTGTCAACACCGCGCGTGTGCAGGCCGCAAAAAGTCCATGAGGCGGAAATTAGACGGTGTAGCCGACAGACTCCATGCCGTCCAGCAGGGTATCGACCAGGTCAGCGCCGGAAGCATTGTCGTAATCCAGAGTGTCGAACACTTCCTGATAGATGCCGGTGCCGGTAGCCTTCAGGTCGTTGGACTCGAACAGGGGGTCCAGCTGGTTGGAAACGAAGGCCATGACCTTGCCGTTTGCCTCAGCGACCAGCTCCTTGACAGCGCCGGCGCTCTGAGCAGCAGCCAGACCAGCCTTGGAAGCGGGGATGCCGCACTCAGAACCCATGATGGAAGCGCCCTTCTCCTCGTTCAGCAGGAAGTTGATGAGGGTAGCTGCCTCTGCGGGATGCTCGCAGGTCTTGGTGATGGCCAGACCCATGGAGACCTTGGAGAAGCCGCCGTTGTAATCGCCGAACTTGATCTCCTCGCCGACGGTGAAGCCGTCCTTGTTGTCGTCATCCAGAGCGGAAGAGTACTTGGTAGCAGCGGAATCCCACTCGAAGATGCCTGCGATCTTACCGGTGATCCACTCGTTGGACTGGTGGGTAGCGGTGTCGGAGTTTGCGGAGTAGTAGTCCTTCAGGTTCATCATGACGTGGCCGTCGACCAGGCTCTTGATGAAGTCGATGCCCTCAGCGATCTGGTCGGCATCGTAGTTCAGGGTGGAGGTGGTGGGGTCTGCCCAGTCCTTGCCGTACTTGCTCTCGAGGTAGAACACCATCAGGATCATACGGTCGTATGCGCCCAGGTGCAGAGGATAGTAGTCATCGCCCAGCTTCTCCTGGAATGCCTTGCCTGCGTTCATCAGGTCGTCCAGAGTCTTGGGGACCTCGGTGATGCCAGCCTTATTAAAGGTGGTCATGTTCCAGAAGAAGATACGGCCGGTCATAGCGACAGGCACACACTGCTGTGCATTGGCAACGTTGCAGGCTGCCAGCTTGGCGTCATCCCACTGGGACATATCCAGGTAATCGGTGACGCTGTTCAGGTCGATGAAGGTCTGGCCGTTTGCAGAGTAGTTGTACAGCCAGTTCCAGTTGATCTGGCAGACATCCTCAGCCACGCCGCCGGCAAACTTGGTGGACATGGTGTCCTCCCAGCCGGACCATGCAGCGAAGGTGGGGTTGACGGTGATGTTGCTGTTTGCTGCGGAGAAAGCCTTCAGGGCCTCCTGGTAAGCGTTGTGACGAGACTCGCCGCCCCACCAGCTCATGGTCAGGGTGACGGGGTCGGAAGACAGACCGGCCACGGAAGCTGCGGCGGAAGAAGCAGCGGTGGAAGTGGCGGTAGAACCAGCGTTGCCGGAACCGCCGCAGGCGGCCAGCAGGCCGGCAGCACCCACAGCGCCAGAGACCTTCAGAAAGTCACGACGAGAAATTGCCTTGCTCATTTTCGTTCTCCTCCTATGTAGAAAACATCTTCTTGCACGGACGCCTCTGCAAAGCATCCGTTGTATACAAATATAATACCAAAGGCAAGAAAAAAAAGAAAGATGCAAATTGTAGTGATAGCGGCAGAAAACGTACAAATATTGCGCTTATTTTTTGCCCGCTTTTGACGTCATTGCCATAATGAATAAACTTGGACCGAAAAACTGTGCAACTTGTATACTTCAACGATTTGCATAGAAAACTGGGATGCAACAGGAGAAGATTGGCCTGAATTGCAAGAATTTTGTAGCCGAGGCAGAATTTGTTGAAAGAACGTTGTATACATCAAAAGCGACGATAACAGAAAGTTCCGACCCTGAGCTGATATATCAATAGTGCAAAAAACGCGCGAATCAGGCCCCGACTGATATATCACGGATGCAGAAAAGATACAAAAATGCCGTCCGGCGTGCGGACGGCATAAAATCAGGAAAAAGAGTCACCGGCGGGCGGCGTAGAAGGCGCTGCGCTCCCGGAAATAGCACTGGGGACACATGCTGACGTACTGGACGTCGTTCTCAAGGTCGATGGCTACCTGTTCGCCCTCAAAGACGAAGCGGCCGTTGACCTTGCGGCAGTTGCAGGTGGCCTTGCGGCCGCAGGTGCAGATGGTCTTCATCTCCTCGATGGTGTGGGCCAGCTCCAGAAGCCGGGTGGAGCCGGGGAAGCCCTTGAGGGAGAAGTCGGAGCGCAGGCCGTAGCAGATGACGGGGATGTTCAGCTCTACCGTCACCATGAACAGCTGTTCGGCCTGCTCTGCGGTGAGGAACTGGCTCTCGTCACAGAGCACACAGGCCAGAGGCCGGCCCTCGCTGCTGGCGGCCCGGACGGCCTCCACCAGGTCCATGTCCGGCGGCACCAGCAGGTCGGCGGGGCGGCGGACGCCCAGACGGCTCACGAGGTCGCCGCTGCCCTTGGTGTCCACCTTCGGCTTGAGGATGAGCACCCGCATCCCCTGCTCCTCGTAGTTGTGGGCCACCTGCATCAGCGCGGTGCTCTTGCCGCTGTTCATTGCGCCGTAACGGAAATAAAGCTTTGCCATGTCGAAAAAGTCTCCTCATGAAAGGACTCTCTCAGCCAAAGCCTGACGGAGAGGGCCTGTATTATTGATAGTATGTACTCAGTCCTGATTGCGCAGCCGGTAGCCCAGGCTCATCAGGCTGTCGCCCAGGTGAACGTTCTCCACTACCACATCGGGGTAGGGAACGGAGAGATCGTAGTGGGAGAAGTTCCAGAAGCCTTTGATGCCCAGGCTGACCAGACGGCCGCTCAGCTCTTCGGCACCGCTGCGGGGCACACAGAGAACCGCCACTTCGGGCTTGTGCTCGGCGCAGAAGCTCTCCAGCTGGTCGACGTGGAGGATCTGGATGCCGTTGATCTCCCTGCCCACTTCGTCCGACGAGTTGTCGAAGGCGGCAATGAGCTTATAGCCGTTGGTATCGGTGGTGATGAACCGGCTGACGGCCTTGCCCAGACGGCCGCAGCCGATGAGGATGGTGGGCAGGCGGTCGCCGTTGCCGAACAGCAGATTCTCCAGGATGGAGAGCAGATTTTCGACCGAGTAGCCGATTCCCTGACGGCCGTTCACATCGCCGATGCAGTTGAAGTCCTGCCGGACCTGAGAGGCCGTGGTGCCCATCTGGGCGGCCAGTTCGCGGGAAGAGATGCTGGTGATGCCGTCGTTCTTCAAGGTCCGCAGATAGCGGTAGTACTTGGGCAGGCGTTTGATCACCGGCAGAGATGCTTTACCAGGGGTGTTCATAGGTGGTTCTCCTTTCATCCATCCGATGCCGGTCCTCTGCGCCCACCGTGGCGCTCCGGCAGATTCAAAGAGTTTTGCACAATAATGATACATCTTTGTCAATCTTATTCATTATCTAAAGTATACAGCGGATGTGGAGAATGTCAAATAAAATGGAGCAATTTTTTCAAAAGTTAAGAAATCTTAACCGCCGCATAATCATTTGACCCGCCGGGAACCCTGAAAAAAACAGAGCAGGAGGGGCTTATGGCAGAGCAGAACGAAAAAAACACCCCGGTGGAAGAGCAGCGGCTGGAAAAAGAGCAGATCGAGGATCTGGGCAGCGTCTACCGCACCAAAGGCCCCCACGCCATCCACTGCCTGACCGTGGTGGGGCAGATCGAGGGCCATGTGGAAGCGCCCCAGGGGCAGAAGACCACCAAGTACGAGCATGTCATCCCGCAGCTGGTGGCCGTGCAGGAGGACCCGGCGGTGGAGGGCCTGCTGGTCATCCTGAACACCGTAGGCGGCGATGTGGAAGCCGGGCTGGCGCTGGCGGAGCTGATCGCCAGCATCTCCAAGCCCAGCGCCGCCGTGGTGCTGGGCGGCGGACACTCCATCGGCATCCCGCTGGCTGTCAGCGCCCGGCGGAGCTTCATCGTGCCCACAGCCACCATGACCGTCCACCCGGTGCGGCACTCCGGGATGATCCTGGGTGTGCCCCAGACGATGCGTTGGTTCGAACAGATGCAGGAGCGGATCACCGGCTTTGTGGCGGCGCACAGCGGCATCTCGGAAAAGCGCTACACTGAACTGATGCTCCGCACCGGCGAGCTGGTCATGGATGTGGGCACCATGCTGGACGGCCGCCGGGCCGTGCGCGAAAAGCTCATCGACGAGCTGGGCGGCATCTCGGATGCGCTGGCGTGGCTGTATCGGGAGATCGAACGCTGAGCGGGTTTTCGTTGCTATTTTCCATAGGTCGTGATAAAATGAAAGAATCGAATACTATGGGAGAAAGAGACAGGGTTGCAACGAAAGATGGCAAAGAAAAAACGAAAAACGACCGCAAGACGCGCACCTGCGCGGAGAAAGAGCCGGGCACAGGAGCGGATGCCCGCAGGGCTGGGCACCCTGTTTGCGGGCCTGCTGCTCATCGTGCTGGCCTTTGTGGAAGGCAGCTCGGTCTGGAAGGCCCTGCACGAGGTATTGTTCGGCCTGTTCGGCTGCGGCAGCTTCGTGCTGGGCGCAGCGATCTGCTATCTGGCCATCCTCTACACACGGGGCGAAGACCTCATCGGCCAGATGTTCAAGCTGATACTGGGGCTTGTGTTTGCCAGCGGCACCGTCATCGTCTTTTCCGAGATCCCCGCCGACATCCCGGCGGCCCGCATGGTAGCGGAGTGCTATCAGAACGGCGTCCATGCCTGGCTGGGCGGCGGTGCCATCGGTGCCCTGCTGGGCGGCAATCTGCTGCTGCTCTGCGGGCGTCCGGCGGCAAATCTCGTGATGGTGGTGCTGGCGCTCTGTGCCAGCCTGTACATTTTTGATATCACCCCCGCCGAACTGTGGCAGTGGATATGTGAACTGGGCGGCAGCGCCCACGAAAAGGGCGTGGCCGTCTACGAGCAGAATGCAGCCCGCCGCGCCGAGCGGCAGGCCGCCCGCCAGGCCGAGGAGGAAGCGGCCGCGCTGGAAGCCGGAGACGAGCCGGACCTTTGCGGCGAAGAGGACGAGGAAGGCGGCTTTGCAGCGCCGGGTTGGCTGTCCGGCATTTTCAGCTGGGGCCACAAGGTGACCAAAGAGCTGGAGGGCGAAGCCGTGCCCGAACCGGTGGACGACTCTCTCGGCTACGAAGCACCTGCCCCCTCCCCCGCGCCTGCCCCGGCAGAGCCGCAGGAGGCCCCGGCCTTTACGCCGGTGCAGGTGGGCACACCCCATCCCCGCGCCTCGTTTGACATCGACCTTGGGCCGGACAGCACCCCCGTGGTCGAGGGCGGCAGTGAGCCCATCGAGCCCTTCATCGTCGGGCCCGGCGGCACCTTCGGGCAGGACCCGCTCCACAAGCCCGCGCCCCGGCCCATCGTGAAGCCGGTGGTGCCCGATGCCATCGAGACAGCGGCTGAGGACTTCTTTGCAAAATCGGAAGCCCCGGCGGCCCCCGAAGCACCGGCCCCGGTGGTAACGCCCGGCATCCCGGCCCAGCCGGTGGACGAAGGCCCCGCCGAAGCTCCTGCGTTCGACGGCAGCGGAGCCTTCCAGACACCGACCCTGCCCACCACCGACGAGCCCTCCGTGCCGGTGCGGGTCATGGCCGACAACGTGATGGCCATGCGCTCTGCCCCGGACGAGGACGGCTGGATCAGCATCACCAGCGAGCCGGTCGAGGAAAAAGACATCAACACGCTGGTAGCCGCTGCCATGGAAAAGCCCGCCGTCGGCGAGCAACAGGCAGCCACCGCACCGGCCGAGGAGCCGGAGCCTGAGGAGAGCTATCAGTACCAGTACCCCGGCATCGACCTGTTTGAAAAGGCCCCGGAGGAGAGTGACCCCAACGCACAGGACGAGCTGAAGGCCAACGCGCAGAAGCTCGTGGACACGCTGGAAAGTTTTGGCGTCCGCACCCGTGTGCTGGACATCTCCCGCGGCCCGTCGGTCACGCGGTATGAAGTCCAGCCCATGGCGGGCGTCAAGATCAGCCGCATCACCTCGCTGG
>OGMH01000766.1_pt1 | contig 14204 bp, 8 predicted proteins | sample 1573191 | NCBI WGS metagenome assembly OGMH01 (sample SAMEA2581978, study PRJEB24529) | metagenome | biome: Human gut stool | place: China | collected 2011 | reverse complement strand
CCGCATAAACACTGGCTTTTTTAAGCAACTCGATTTATTCAAACTCAATCGTTCCCGGTGGCTTACTAGTCAGGTCATAGAATACCCTATTAACCCCACGCACCTCGTTTATAATTCTACTCATAACTGTCTGGAGTACCTCAAATGGTATCTCGGCACTTTCGGCTGTCATAAAGTCAATTGTATTGACTGCACGAAGTGCAACTGCGTAGTCATAAGTTCTTTCATCACCCATAACACCAACTGAACGCATATTAGTGAGGGCTGCAAAGTACTGGTTTGGCATCCAGGCTGGTGCCTTGCCATTTTCTTTCTTGTAGGCTTCTACTGCCTTGTCTACTTCTTCACGGTAGATGTAATCGGCATCCTGTACGATACGAACCTTGTCGCCTGTTACTTCGCCGATAATTCTTATTCCAAGTCCTGGACCTGGGAATGGCTGACGGAACACAAGATGTTCTGGTATGCCAAGTTCAAGACCAGCCTTACGTACTTCATCCTTGAATAAGTCGCGGAGTGGCTCAATAATCTCCTTGAAATCAACGAAATCTGGAAGACCACCTACATTGTGATGTGACTTGATTACCGCTGATTCACCGCCAAGTCCACTCTCTACAACGTCTGGATATATAGTTCCCTGTGCAAGGAAGTCAACTGCACCAATCTTCTTGGCTTCTTCCTCAAACACACGGATGAACTCTTCACCGATTATCTTTCTCTTAGCTTCTGGTTCAGTAACACCTGCAAGCTTAGAGTAATATCTTTCCTGTGCATTTACCCTTATAAAGTTAAGGTCAAACTGTCCTTCTGGACCGAATACATTTTCAACCTCATCGCCCTCGTTCTTACGAAGAAGACCATGGTCTACGAATACGCATGTAAGCTGCTTTCCGATAGCTCTTGAAAGAAGACCTGCTGCCACTGATGAATCAACTCCACCAGAAAGTGCAAGTAATACTTTACCATCGCCAACCTTTTCACGTATTTCCTTAATAGTATTCTCTACAAATGCATCCATTTTCCAGGTTCCAGCACATCCGCATACTCCACGCACAAAGTTGTGAAGCATCTTTGTACCTTCCTGTGTATGAAGAACTTCTGGATGGAACTGGATTGCATAGAGGTTCTTTTCTGAACACTCTGCTGCTGCCACTGGACAGTCTGCTGTATGTGCAATTATCTTAAATCCTGGAGCAACCTGTGAAATGTAGTCAAAATGGCTCATCCACACGATAGTTTTTTCTGAAACATCTCCAAATAAAGCACTGCTCTTATCAACAAATGTCTCTGTCTTTCCATACTCTCTTACTAGAGCTTTCTCAACCTTGCCGCCAAGAACGTGCTGCATAAGCTGAGCACCATAACATAATCCAAGCACTGGAACACCAAGTTCAAAAAGCTCTTTAGTACAAGTAGGTGAACCTTCTTCATAGCAGCTATTCGGACCACCTGTAAGGATAATTCCTTTAGGGTTCATCGCCTTAATCTGCTCAAGAGGTGTTTTGTAAGAATATATCTCACAATATACGTTACATTCACGGACACGACGTGCAACTAACTGGTTGTACTGTCCGCCAAAGTCAATAACTATAACCTTTTCCTGATTCATATTGTCCCTTTCCTAATCATAAGTTTGCGTTGAAGATATATTTTATATGCATTTCTATACTTTAATCAGCCAATCATAAAAAATATCCAAACACAATATGCATATATAAATAACATGATGTAGGGGTCAAAAGCCCCCGACTTTGATACCTACGAATTGTTCCATGCTACGCACTCCCACAATTCTCCCCAATATTCGCATATCGTGGGATTATCATCCCACTTTTATACTCATATCAGGGAGTGGATCGCAAGGTCTTTCATCCACCTATGAGCGAGCTCATGTGGGTTTAGACCTTTTGCCCCTGGTATCATAATATACATATATATAACATATACATATATAACATACGCATATATAACATATACATATAACACACATATATTAATTGGATATTTTACATAACAATTTATGTATAGTAATTTACTGCTTTTATTGTCTTATATTTTCTCCAATTACTTTCAAAGTATATATCAGTATATATAACACATCTACAACTCATATATACATTTATTATAGTAAACAAGCGGTATAATGACAAGCATATTCTTCAATCTTTATTACAATCCATACAACACAACCTCCTATTATTAATCTGTTGTATGCTTATACCGCTTAATTTCAGATTTATACAGCTTTATATTTCCATAAGGAACTCGTCTATATATTTCCTCATATCGTCAAATTCTGCATTAACCTCAGGTACATCAGACTTAAAATCCAGCAGTTTATATACATAATCTTGTTCCTTGGCCTGTCTATAACTTTCTTTATACACAAGTTCAAAAAGCAGTGATATATGCCCTACTATATGGTCAACTGCACTCCTTCTTACACTTTTAAGTACTGTTTCCTTCTTATAAAAGCTCTCAAGTACCTCTTTGGTTATAACTCCATTCTTAAGCTCCTCTGTTGTTACATCATATATAATTTCCATAGGAATATCTGCATTCACCTTAAATATATCAACCTTATCCGCATCACGCAATATATCACAAAACATACGCTGTCTTTCGGTGAGGTCTTCTTTTACACGATACTTATTATGCTGTCTTATCGCCAGTTCAAGAAGTCCTGTATCTTTTTTGTGGTACTCATTATTTTTTATTATCTGCTCATCATCGACAGTCGTTGCATCATTATTAACTAAGAATTCTTTAATTTTCCGTTCTCCCTGACAATAATCAGACTGATTATCCGATTGTGCAAGCTCACATTCTTCATAATACCCTTCTGCAAACTTCCTTATAAGACCTTCCTTAAACAGCAGATCTGCCCCGAATTCTGCATGGTCTACTGACTGGGCATCATTAAATGTACCGAAACGCCTTATCTGCTCAAATCTTCCTATATCGTGTAACATTCCAAGAAGCCATGCAATATCTACATCCGGTTCACTTAAGCCTAATGATTCTGCAATTCTTTGACACAGTCCTGCTACTCTGTAGGTATGATCTATCTTAAGCTTTATCTTTTCATCTGATGGGTCATAATTTCTTACATACTCTGCAAATGCATTGATAACATTTTTCCTGTTAATAGCCGGTTTGTTAATACTTTCCACAACATCAATAAGTCCATTAAGGTCAGCACATACCATATATGTAAGTTTCCTGATATCATCATCTATTGCTATTGTATCAGGAATATGAACAACTCTCATATCTGCCGCATATCCAGCCTTAATGCCATTAATGCTGTCCTCAACTACTACTGCCTCTGACGGATTTACGCCTATTGCCTTAGCAGCACGAAGAAATATATCCGGTTCTGGCTTTCCACGTTCGACTTCATCTCCATATACAACCGCATCAAGATAATCCCACACTCCTATTTCATGAAGTGTTTTCTCAGCACTTTCACGCCTTGTTGATGTAGCAACTGCACACTTTAATCCATTATTTCTTATATATTCAAATATGTCCTTTACGCCCTTTTTAACAGGAATACCTTCTGTTTCCCTTATCTTGTATACATGCTGTGTTCTAAGCTCCTTCGCTTCCCAATAATCTATCACCCCCTTGTAATAATCATCAAAGAACTTGCAGCAAAGCTCTGCCGGAGCACCCTTAAAGCTGTCTATAAGCCACATTGGCATATCCACTCCAAGCTGCCCTGCCGCCCATAGCCAGCCCTCATTAGACTGTCTTTCTGAATCTATAAGAACGCCATCCATATCAAATATAATACCTGATACCATTTTTCTTCTCCTAGCAATCAAATGTCGTATTTTTACACTTTATATTATTCAAAATAACTATAAAAGATATGTTTTATAATTTATAATACTGACCAGCACCTGCAATTTTCAAATTTGCCAATTTAGAGATTTTAAACATCTTCTATCATTGAGCTTTCATCCACAATGCCGTCATCTGCACCATCCTTATAAATACTTCTTAACATACTGTCCCGTATAAGACTTCTTAACCTTGGCAACCTCTTCTGGTGTACCCTTTGCAATAACTGTACCACCTCTGTCGCCGCCTTCTGGTCCCATATCTATAATATAATCGGCTGTTTTGATAACATCAAGATTATGCTCAATAACAACAACAGTGTTACCGCCCTCCGCAAGCTTATGAAGTATATCAACAAGCTTGTGGACATCGGCAAAATGAAGTCCTGTTGTAGGTTCATCAAGAATATATATAGTCTTTCCTGTACTTCTTTTAGAAAGCTCTGTAGCAAGCTTTATTCTCTGTGCCTCTCCACCTGAAAGCTCTGTAGATGGCTGTCCTAACTTAATATATGAAAGTCCAACGTCATTAAGAGTTTCTATTTTTCTTCTGACTGATGGCACATTTTCAAAGAAATCAACTGCATCCTCAACTGTCATATCAAGCACATCATATATGCTCTTTCCCTTATACTTGACTTCAAGTGTTTCCCTGTTATAACGCTTTCCGTCACACACTTCACAAGGAACATATACATCAGGCAGGAAATGCATTTCTATCTTGATAATACCATCTCCGGAGCAAGCCTCACAACGTCCTCCCTTTACATTAAAGCTGAAACGTCCTTTGTTATAACCTCTTTCCTTAGCATCTGTTGTTGAAGCAAAAAGATCCCTTATCATATCAAATACACCCGTATATGTCGCAGGATTAGAACGTGGAGTTCTTCCTATTGGCGACTGGTCAATATCTATAACCTTATCAAGCTGCTCGATTCCTGTAATATCATCATGGTCACCAGCGATACATCTTGCACGGTTTAAAGACTTAGCAAGGTGCTTATACAGAATTTCATTCACTAGGGAACTCTTTCCTGAACCCGATACACCTGTTACACATGTAAATACTCCAAGTGGTATATCAACATCAATATTTTTAAGATTATTCTCCCTTGCACCCTTAACAGTTATCCAGCCTGTAGGCTTTCTTCTCTTAGCCGGCACTGGAATCTTGATTCTTCCGCTAAGATATGCACCTGTAAGTGAATCCTTGCATGCCATAATATCAGCTGCTGTTCCTGTCGCAACAACTTCTCCTCCATTACGTCCGGCACCAGGTCCTATATCAACAATATAATCTGCGGCACGCATAGTATCTTCATCGTGTTCAACCACAATAACTGAGTTACCAAGGTCACGCAAATGTATAAGTGTCCCAAGCAGCTTGTCGTTATCTCTCTGATGAAGTCCGATACTTGGCTCATCAAGTATATAAGCCACACCAACAAGTCCTGAACCTATCTGTGTCGCAAGTCTTATTCTCTGTGCCTCTCCTCCTGAAAGCGTACCTGTAGCTCTTGATAATGAAAGATAATCAAGTCCTACATCCATAAGAAACTGTATTCTTGCCTTAATCTCCTTAAGTATATCTGCACCGATAAACTTCTGTCTGTCTGTAAGCTCAAGCTCATCTAAGAATTTCTTTAACTTAACAATAGACATATCCGTAATCTGATATATATTCTTATCTGCTATCGTAACAGCAAGAGATGATGGCTTTAATCTCTGTCCGTGGCAGGATTTACAAGGTCTTATGCGCATGAATTCCTCATACTGCTGCTTTGCACTGTCTGAGTAAGTTTCCCTATATCTTTTCTCCATATTATGGATAAGGCCTTCAAATGCTATATCGTATTCTCCAACGCCTCTCTGGCCTTTGTAATGCACTTTAACACTTCTGCCCTTAGTACCATTTATAATCATATCCTTAATATCATCTGGATAATCCTTAAATGGTGTTGATAAACTGAAGTTATATTCCTTTGCAAGTGCACTCATAATAGCCCTTGAAAAGCTGCCCTCATCCTTTACAGACTGCCATCCCATACCAACTATAGCTCCCTCATCGATGCTTAATGAATCATCTGGTATAAGAAGCTCTGCATCAAAATTCATTGTATAACCAAGTCCGTAACAATCAGGACACGCACCAAATGGATTGTTGAACGAAAAGCTTCTTGGCTCTATCTCATCTATGCTTATGCCACAATCCGGACACGAAAAGCTCTGTGAAAAGTTAATCGGCTCACCATCTATAACATCAACTGTCATAAGTCCCTCTGCAAGCTTAAGTGCTGTTTCTATTGAGTCTGTAAGTCTTTTGTTAATTCCATCTTTAACTACAAGACGGTCAACAACAATTTCTATATTATGCTTCTTGTTCTTATCAAGATTTATCTCATCTGTAAGCTCATACATATTGCCATCAGCAATAACTCTTACATAACCACTCTTTTTAGCCTGTTCAAAAAGCTTCTTATGTTCACCTTTTCTTCCTCTTACAACTGGAGCTAATATCTGTATCTTTGTTCTTTCTGGAAGCTCCATAATAGTATCAACCATCTGGTCTACAGTCTGCTTGTTGATTACTTTGCCACACTTTGGACAATGTGGTGTACCTATTCTTGCATATAATAATCTGAAATAATCATATATCTCTGTAACAGTTCCAACTGTTGAACGTGGATTTCTGTTAGTTGACTTCTGGTCTATGGAAATAGCTGGTGAAAGTCCTTCTATGCTCTCTACCGCCGGCTTTTCCATCTGTCCTAAGAATTGCCTTGCATATGAAGATAATGACTCCATATATCTTCTCTGGCCTTCTGCATATATAGTATCAAAGGCAAGACTTGACTTACCAGAACCAGACAGACCCGTAAGTACTACAAGACTGTCCCTTGGTATATCTACATCAATATTTTTAAGATTATGCTCACTTGCACCTCTTATTCTTATATAATTCCTGTAATCGCCTTTTTCCATATTCTATTTTCTCCGTTATTTCTTCTTTCTTAATCCTTAACCGCCTCAATTAAAAAGACTTTTTCTGTAAGCAGCAAATGCTTTTATACATTTGACACCTACATCATATAATACCATAATGATAATATCTGCCTGCCATTACTGACTGCATAACATTGCTTTTGAACTCGTAGCTTAATCTGGCTTAATTGATATCAAGCTATAAATGAGCAAATTTAAAATATTGTACAATTATGTTCCTGTTATGAAGATATATTTTACCTAATCTATTGAAATGTATGTCAACCACAAACAAAAACGATTATTTAAAAAACTGTAAAATATATCCTCTTATCACTTGCCTGACTTCTTATCCTCATAAATATACTTATTAATCTCAATCATCTTATCACGAAGCATAGCCGCCTGTTCAAAGTCAAGCTCTGCTGCAGCCTTACGCATATTTTTCTCAATCTGCTTCTTAACCTTTTCAAGATCTTTAATGCTCATAGATTCATAATCTACATCAAGCCTTCCATTTGAATTATCTGCTTCTGCTGCCTTAGATATACTTATAAGATCTCTTACTGCCTTCTTTATAGTCTGAGGGGTTATTCCGTGTACCTCATTGTACTCCTGCTGTATCTTTCTACGTCTTTCCGTCTCAGATATAGCCTTTTCCATAGACTCTGTTATAGTATCTGCGTACATAATAACGTGTCCCTCTGCGTTTCTGGCAGCTCGTCCTATCGTCTGGATAAGTGAAGTCTCTGTTCTTAGGAAGCCCTCTTTATCAGCATCAAGAATAGCCACAAGACTTATCTCTGGAATATCAAGTCCCTCTCTAAGCAGATTGATACCAACAAGCACATCGAATCCGTCAAGTCGCATATCCCTTATAATCTTCTGTCGCTCTAGTGTATCAATATCGGCATGAAGATACTTGACTCTTATTCCGACTTCCTTTAGATAATCTGTGAGATCCTCTGCCATTCGCTTGGTAAGTGTAGTTACAAGTATCTTGTTCTTTTTCTCAACTTCCTTATTAATCTCACTTATAAGATCATCTATCTGACCCTCTATTGGTCTTACTGTTATCTCTGGATCAAGAAGTCCTGTAGGCCTTATAATCTGCTCTGCCCTCATAAGTTCATGTTCTTCCTCATACCTGCTAGGCGTAGCAGATACAAAAAGCATCTGTGATATCTTGCTCTCAAACTCCTGAAAATTAAGCGGTCTGTTATCCTTCGCTGAAGGAAGCCTGAAGCCATAGTCTACAAGTGTCGTCTTTCTTGCCTGATCGCCTGCATACATTCCCCTTATCTGTGGAATAGTAATATGTGACTCATCGACAATAATCATAAAATCATCTGGAAAATAGTCCATAAGCGTATATGGTGGACACCCTGCCGGAAGCCCTGCTAAATGTCTTGAATAATTCTCAATACCTGAACAGAAGCCTGTTTCCTGCATCATCTCTATATCAAAGTTCGTTCGTTCTTCTATTCTCTGTGCCTCAAGAAGCTTATCCTCACTCTTAAAATACTTTATTCTCTCTGCAAGCTCTTTCTTTATATTCTCAATCGCCTTTTCCATCTTCTCTTTTTCAACAACATAATGTGAATTAGGAAATATAGCAACATGGTCAAGGTTACACCTAACCTCACCAGTAAGAGAATCAATCTCACTTATCCTGTCTATCTCATCTCCAAAGAACTCAACCCTCACAGCATCTCCACTGGAAGCTGACGGATATATCTCTACAACATCTCCCCTTACCCTGAATGTTCCTCGCTTAAAATCCTGGTCATTGCGCATATACTGTATATCTATAAGCTTTCTTATCATTTCATCCCTGTCTTTTTCCATACCTGGACGAAGTGAGATAACCATATTCTTATAGTCAATAGGTGCACCAAGACCATATATACACGAAACTGACGCTACTATAATAACATCATCTCTCTCTGACAATGCCGCTGTTGCTGAATGTCTTAACTTATCTATCTCGTCATTAATCGAAGAATCCTTGGCTATATAAGTATCGCTCTGTGGCACATAAGCCTCCGGCTGATAATAATCATAATAAGAAACAAAATACTCCACTGCATTCTCAGGAAAGAACTCTTTCATCTCAGAGTACAGCTGTGCTGCTAATGTTTTATTATGACTGATTATAAGAGTAGGCTTCTGTACATGCTGGATAATGTTTGCCATAGTAAATGTCTTACCAGAGCCTGTAACTCCAACTAAAGTTTCAAACTGATTACCTTCATTAAATCCTTCTACAAGTTCCTCTATAGCCTGGGGCTGGTCGCCTGTTGGCTCATATGGGGCATGTAACTTAAACTCCATAATGCCATCTCCTTCCTGAAATAAGATTCACACAAAACATTTCTAAAAAAAGACAAAGTCAATATTTCATAGTATGCACTTACATGCTTAATTCTACTACAAAAAATAGACTTTGTCTATCTAATACAGAACATCTGTTCCTATTTTATTAGTGGATAATCCATTAACATTCCTTTTATAAACAGAACATTTATCTGCACCTGTTATTATATTTCTTTTTCATTCAGTATCATGCAAGGTCTGAATACTACTAACAATATTAATAATACTAATAACAATATTAATAATACTAACAATATTAATAATAATACAGCTTAATTCATAACTGCCTTCAGGCTGTCTATGGCTGCGTTAAACTGTGTATCCTCATCAGCATTCTTATCAAATTCCACAACAACATCCGGGGTAACACCATTTCCATGTATATCCTGTCCCTTAGGTGTAAAATATTTGGCTATTGTAAACTTAATTGCACTTCCATCGGTAAGCGGCTTTAGTGTCTGTACAATACCCTTTCCATATGTCTGTGTTCCAACTATGATACCTTTTTTGTAATCCTGTATAGCACCTGCAAATATTTCTGAAGCACTCGCACTATTTCCATTGACAAGTACTGCAAGTGGAATATCCAGTTCTTCATTATCACTATCGCTGTATTCTTTTCTATTTCCTGCCTTATCTTCTGTATACACAATAAGACCATTTGGAAGTATATATTTAAGCATAGTAACTACAGTTGTAAGCAAGCCTCCTGGATTATTTCTTATATCTATAACTATCCCTTTAGCTCCCTGCGCCTTAAGGTCTTCAATAGCTGCCTTAAACTGTTTTGCCGTAACACTTTCAAACTGTGAAATTGCTATATATCCTATGGAATCATCTGTCATTGCATAGTTTACAGTCTGGATTTCAACTTCGTCCCTTACCACTGTATACTCACATGTAACCCCTTCTCTTACAATACCAAGTCTGACTGTTGTACCTTTCTCACCTTTGACAAGTGCAACTGCCGAGGACAGATCCATATCAGTAACATCTGTATCATCTACTTTGACTATCCTGTCTCCAGTTCTTAATCCAGCCTTATATCCTGCACCATTATCATATACATCTACAAGCAGGATTCCGCCTTCTTCACTTAACTGACAGACAGCTCCTATTCCGTAAAATGTACCATTTGTAGTTTCCTTAAGTTTATTATACTCATCAGCTGTATAATAAACAGTATATTTATCTCCATAAGAACTAAGATAAGCTTTATATATGTTATTCTTGGCCTTTTCCTCATCAACTTCGTCAAAATAGAAAGAATCCAGGACAGAATCTATAGCATTCAGCTTAGCCTCAACCTCACTTCCTATTCCACTTCCATCTGTAACTGCATCTGACTGGATATATACATCACCATTAACACCTATATGAATATATCCCTTCTGTATACACACACCAGCCACACTTACAACAATTATAACCATTACAAGAAATGCAGCTACTATACCAAGCAGCAATCCATTCTTAAAATAATGAGACTTTTCTCTTTTTTTCTCATACTTTGCTGCTTGTTCAAATATGTTATCTTCATTTCCTGCTATCTGTTCTTTTGTATGGATTGATATATCATCTTCCTTATTATCCATAACAACCTCCATTATCATATAAATGATGTCGGGGGCAAAAGCCCACGACTTTGATACCTACGAATTGCTCCGTGCTACGCACTCCCACAATTCTCCCCAATATTCGCATATCGTGGGATTATCATAAAAATAATTTCATATTATAATATTGACATCTTATGATGTAAGTGTCGAAATGAATTTTAACACTCACATCATTTTATTATACTACAAAAACATTTTCAGATATATTAATATTTATAATAATATGTGAAATTTTTATGATAATTTACTGTTTATATGCCATACACACTATAACTATCCCACTCTCCCTGCTTTTGTTTTTACTTTATTCTTATACATGGATTCATCGGCTCTCTTTACTACTTCCAGCACATCTCTTCCGTAACCCTTCGCCATTCCTACTGCACTCGTAATCTTTAAGTTACTTCCTGCATTGGCCTTTTCAATCATGTCTGCTGCCGATATTGATATTTCTTTTCCTTCATACTCACCAGGATTATCTATTATCATAACGAATTCATCCCCACCAATTCTATATACACGCCTTCTGTCATCTGAAAATGAATATAGCACGGATGATAATCTTTCAATCGCTTTATCTCCATATTCATGACCATATGTATCATTAATCATCTTAAGATTATTCATATCCCAGAAAATAACTCTTATATTATCTATATAAGGATAATATGTTAAAACCATTTCCTCATACTTATTCTTGTTAAATACCTTTGTTCTTGAATCTGTCTCCTTCATATATGTAAGCTGGGCTATCCTTGCGGCATCCTCACTTCCACCAACAACTATATCCTGAAGTATAAATGTAATAGCCAAAAGAATCATGCATCTTGGTATCACACCAAAAACAATAATAACAAACAGTGGATTCGAATTAAATACATATCCGGTTCCACTTTCTAATACATTAATATACCAGTCTCTTTTATGACTTCCCTCAAACAATATATTAAGATCACAGATTCCATAATAAAATCCCAGTGTCATACTTAAAAACACAGAAACTGAATTAATAAGTGATGTAAACCACAATATCTTTTTCTGTCTGTAATGAGCAGCGAATAATAATGGAATGACATACAAAAGTACTGCATGATATGACAAAAGAGCACACATTACCCCTGTTGCAGTACATATTAACGTCAGACCTATATATTTATAACATTCTTTTGATGTATCTTCTTTCATAATCATGAACACAATAGGAATCAATAATATTATAGAAATAATAACTGCAACCGTTATCGTTCTTCTGTCTATTTCAAATATTCCTATTGCGTTCAATGCCCATACTACAAGCTCTAAGGCTATTAACATAACAACGCCATTTAATGTATATTTATTAGACTTCTCTTCCTGATATTTAAGTTCTCTATCATACTGTTTCTTAAAATCACTCATTCTTTCTCCCCCGAAATATCTCCTCTGATTCCATAAACGTATTTTTTATTTTATCACTATTTCATATAAACTGCCAATAAAAAATATATACATTTTTTATATTCATTTTTTTGCATATTTCACAAAAAAGAGTCAAAAAACTCTTAATTTTTAATGTATTTATGTAAACGTCTGTTATTTATTTTCATTCAGCTGTCTTACATATATATCCATATCATCAATATCCTTTGCATACAGCTTAAACTTCATTTTATTTATAAAATTGATTGATGGAATATTATCTTTATGTATACATGCATACAACCTGTCAATATAAAGATATTCTCTTGCATATTCAACAATCTTACTGCACACCTCATATGCTATTCCTCGTCTCTGGTATTTTCTCCCAACAAGATATCCCAGCTCCTGACAGTTTACACCATCTATGCTCCTGTTTTCTATCCCCATTCGTCCAACAAGTTCCCCTGTTTTTTTATCAAATACAAGCCACATACCATAATCAAAGAAACCATACATATTAGAAATGTAGGCTGATAAAAACTCTTTCTCACGCTCTGCTTCATACAATGGCTCTATAAAAGGACAATCTGACAATGTATCATATAATCTGTATAGTTCCTCAAGATCATTTTCACATTCTTCCCTGACTATATAATTATCAGTCTCTAAGATATAGGCTGGCGTATGTGTTTTTCTAGCATATATATGTTCACAATACATATCAGTTATATCTTCATAATCATATACAACATACGCTGCACTTCCTCTATATTCTTTTCCAACCCCCACATCTTCACATATATCTTTTCCAATTGTTATGCTATGTTTTAATCCATCACTTATAATTATATCTTTATCATGCTGATATCCATCCAGACTGTTAAATATAGTTTTATGCTTTTTTAACATGCCTGCGTTTATTGTACTTTTTATATCTTCATAATCGCTTCTTTTATCTGAAATTATCACATATACATTTTGAAGTCCTGATTCGTATTTCACACTTATCCAATCCTTATTCCTTTCGTATCTGCCTCTATTCTTTATATTTTACGTCAGCCATTCACTTTAATAATATACATATCCTCTTATACTTTATCAATATACATTTTATATATTTTTGTTATTTATAATGCATTTTATATATTTTTTCATATGATTCATTTTATGAATATACATTTCCATTGACTTTTATCTCCACCACCCTTAATATATACAGTAACGTATTTATAAGGAGGTTTATTATGGCAGATCAGAATCCTATTGTAACATTTACAATGGAAAATGGCGACACTATGAAAGCTGAGCTTTATCCAGAAGTTGCGCCTAATACAGTTAATAACTTTATAAGTCTTGTTAAAAAAGGCTTCTATGATGGACTTATATTCCACAGAATCATCTCAGGCTTCATGATTCAGGGTGGAGATCCAGACGGTACCGGCATGGGTGGTCCTGGCTACTCTATCAAGGGAGAATTCAGCTATAATGGTGTTGATAATAATCTTAAGCACTCAAGAGGCGTTCTTTCTATGGCTCGTGCCCAGCATCCTGATTCAGCTGGCTCACAGTTCTTTATCATGCATGCAAATGCTCCTCACCTTGATGGACAGTATGCTGCATTCGGCAAACTTATTGAAGGTGAAGACGTTTTAGATAGTATTGCTTCTGTAGATACAGACTGGAACGACAGACCAAGAAAGCCACAGGTTATGAAAACAGTAACTGTTGAGACCTTTGGGGTTGATTACGACGAACCAGAGACACTTTAATTATTGTTTAGCACACATTATTAATATACGGACGACAGCATATATGAGGAAAGCAGCTGTGCATACATCAACGATGCCAGAAGCTTCAATTGGATATTTCTAAGACTTTTCTTATAGGTTATGACTACTTCCGCTACCGTTCGATACGGGACAGCCGTGTCCCATATCGAACTTCCACAGACATCCGTGTCTGTGGATAGCTGGGTAGT